>Ga0307515_10000357_pt1 | contig 112372 bp, 129 predicted proteins | sample 17_EM_MG_FD_194513 | JGI IMG/M metagenome (GOLD analysis project Ga0307515, IMG submission 194513) | Populus trichocarpa ectomycorrhiza microbial communities from riparian zone in the Pacific Northwest, United States - 17_EM | ecosystem: Host-associated > Plants > Roots > Unclassified...
CGAAAACAAGGGGCAAATGACAGGTTGGCAAAGGGAGACGGGACGCCGGGCACAACACGATGAGAAACGAGATGAAGGGGATATATCACCCATCACCTAATAATAGGGAACGTAGGGGGGGGGGGGTAAAGAGGGGGAGAAACAAGGACCGAAAAAAGAAAAGACCAAGAAGAGATATCGTCCGGACTTTACCAGATGTGACGCCGAATGGAGTGGGAAGAACGCGCATTCTTTTCGATTTTTGTTTTGTATGGAGAGATGCGGGTGGGTATCCGGTCAAAAGGAGATGCGCCAAACCAAAACGTCATGGTCTCGTCACGCGGCATAGGCTGCAGTAGCTGCACCCCGCGTGGTCGGTGTTCCCGTGAGATCCGAGTTTCCATCACCCTCGTTGGTGTCGTTGGCATAGGTGGGGTAACCTCTCGAGTCAGGGGTGCTGCTGAGGGAGTACATGCCACTGTTGCTTCCCCGATGGCCTTGGCCTCCTTGGCCGTTCATGTAGCTGTTCGAGAGTCCATAGTGAAGGCTGGGTGGTGGAGGGTTCGGGATATGGGACGAAACAGAGAGCCTACTTTGGGATGTGGATGAACTCTGGTGCGAGGGAAGGGAATGAGACATCTGAAGGGAGGCAGCAGGGGTGGGTATCGATTGCAATGTCATGGGATAGTAGATTTGGAGATCTGCTGTGGAAGCTGGGACAGACGCCCGACGGTAGGAAGAGGGATGGAGATGCTGTTGGGGATTTGGATGGCGATGATGCGGATTCAGCGAGGGATCCGATAAAAGTGGATTCGATGCTGATGGAGTTCGAAACGGGCTGGATGAACCGGCCGCATTAGCCTGTGCGCGCTGAGCTGGTGCGAGGATCCGACGCCGGGCCTAGGGGGATTACAGGTGAGACGACTGCTATGGACGGTGCGTGGCGGAAAATAACATACATTGATCATCCAGTTGGACACTTGGCTCATGCTGAGCCCTGTGGCCTGACACAATTGCTTTTTCTCGTCCTCGCTAGGGTACGGGTGGTCAGAGTGGCGATGGAGCCAATCCTTGAGATAGTCTGTCACTGGTTTTGGCAGTTTTCCTCGTTTCCCTTTCGGCCGCTCTGCCATGGCGGCAGCGGGGGCGGGAAGTGGGGAGATGGAGTTCGGCGGAGCAGGATGCTTCGACCCATTAGCGAGCGAGTCGGACTGGGTGTACTGAGGGAAAGCCCAGGAATCGAGCTGCTCCTCGGATTTTGATGCTGGATGACGGTCAGTCTCTGGGTTGGAGCTTGGACGAGACAGATGGGGAGAGGGGGCGGACCAGGAGTGGTTCGAGGTCAAATAACCGTTCGCGGATTGAGGACCGGCCTGGGAGGGAGAAGAGAGAGAAGAGGAGAAATTGAAGTTGGAGGGGAATGAGGAGTTTGGGGTGGAGGAATTGGAGTAGGAGGTGTAGGGATTGAAGGAGGAAGAGGAGAGAGAGGTCTCGACCCTCGGACGAAACTTGTCCTCCTGGTCGAGAGCGGGGGGAAACTGGTACGAGGTGAGAGAGGGAGAATGGTGGTAAGCAGAGCGAACGGAATGAAGGCCGTTTGTTGCGGGATAGGACTTGGAGAGCCTGGTAGAGTTGTCAGAGTAGATGGTGGGAAGAGAAGCGCGACGAGAGTCGGTGAGATGATGATCTTGGAGAGAATGGATTGGCGGTAGCTGGACGCGATCGTCGGCGGCAGAAGGATCTTGAGAGACTCTCTGGCGTTTGTGATGGTCGAGGAGGGGAGGGGGGGAGTCTGGGGTGTACGGCCGCTTGTTGTCCTGCCTGGAGAGGGAGGAGGAGTCGGTGTCGACCGAGTTTGCGGAGGAGGACATGGGGGGGTATGCGGATCGGGGTAAGTAGACAGGTGTCGTCAACGCGGCGGGCCGGGGGAAGATCCACGGATGAAGAGACAGGGGGCGAGGAGGGAAGCGTCGGTTTCGGGGTAAGATATTTGTAGCCCCTGCCGCCGGAAACCGAAAATACCAACAAATCGGAAAATGAAAATAATTAGCGGAGGTATGGATAATAAACCGACGGAGGAGCAAAAAAAAGAAGTGAGGTCCAGAGAGAGAGGGTGAGCACGGAGGAACGGAGCCAAGGCGCATCCTCGGGAGGTGGAATGACAGCTGCCATAATCGACACTTCCGTTCATGTCAAAACTCGCGGGGTTCAAACGCTACTCACTCGGTCGTGGGCCCAAGAGTCGGTCGTCGCAGAGTGACGGTGCGCGGTATCAGCCACCTCGCCGGTCGCTGCAGAAGGGCGAGAGAGACTAGAGCGGTGCAGGCTGGTGCGGGCGAGACAACTCGGTATGTGCCCGAGTTCCCTCAGAATTATATAAACCCGCTGGCTTCCCATCCATGCCCCATGGGAAAGATGGGAAAAGGCAGTGTCGATCACCCTCAATTTATCAACACACTAGAGATCCTCAATCCCCAACTTTGGGTAAATTCACTCGTATCAATCGGCAGGTCCCCGAAGAACAAAATTCGCCAAAAATCTAATCCCTTTTCCGCAGAATCCCGGTCAATAGTCTCTCGGCTTTTTCCCTCTCCTTCTCGCTGACCTGGATCCCGTCCAAAACCTTAACGTCCCTGCACGCCCTCATAACCAGTCCCCGGTACGCCAGCCTCCCCACGTACGCCTCGTCAGGCAGGTCTCGACGGAACTTGGCATCCAGCTCCTGCCATTGCCACGACGAGTCCTTCCCGTTCTTATTCCCGCCTCCCCTTGTCTTGCCCTCCCCGCGCCTTCTTCCCCCCTGATCTCCATCTTGCTCCGACGGCTGTAATGCGCCAGGCACATCCCTGACCAATAGCGGCAGGTACCATCCCAGTGTGCACGGGTTCATCCTGTTACCATCAATGCTCAGTTAGCCTTCGCGCCTGCACATCTGATCAACCCGGCAGCGCGGAACTCCAGTCGCGTAACCGCAGCGTTCCCTGTCATTCCTTCCCGACGGAATCTTCTTCTCTCCTTCTGGAGACAAGTGCCCACGTCCTCGTCCCCGAAGGAAATGTCCGTCGTCCCCTTTGCCCCTGTCCAAAAACAGTATCTCGTACCTGAAATCGACCATTTCAATCTCCCCCATCCTCTGCACCATCCTGATCAACCCTTTCGTCCCTTTCACCCTCGATCCGATTATACTCAACTTCTTCATCCGCCTCAGACCCTCCAGCGGCCCCACGTCCTCCAAAAAGTTGTAGTTTAGGTTTAGAACCCGCACGTTAGGCACCAGCGATGAAAAGTTCCCCGGCAGGCTCGTCAGCCGACATGCCGCCAACTCAAAGTATACCAAGTTGTAGCACGCTTCCGTCATGAATTTGCAACTCAGCGGATTCCCTTAATCGTCATCAGTTTCGCTATTTCCCGAGCGATCGTCATACACGTTCACTTACCTGAAAGATACAATCGCTTGATGTCTCTCACGTCCCGTAACGAAAGGCTCCTGTAGCTTCGTAAATCCCCTCGACGATCTGCACGAGGTTGATCACTCACATTTTTCCCTTGGCCTGATTCCTCAGGCTCAGGTTCTCCAACCTCCTCATTCGTCCGCAATGTGATATCCCCGTCAGTGCGTTGTTGTCTGCATACAACGTCCGCAAGTTCGGGAAACACTCCCCGTCCAATCGTTGCAGTCTGTTTCCACTTACTCGCAGGATTCGCAACTTGCCTAAACACGTTTTCCCCCCACTATCTCCGCAGCCCCCGGCTTCCATCCCGAGTTCGCTCAATCCATTGTTGTCTGTATGTAACACCGTCAGTGCCTGAGAATACATCACAGCAGCTACTCCATCAAAGTGAGACAGAGCTCAGCGGAGGCGCTGGCTGATTGCCGACAAACCATCGATGCAAGTGGAGCGAGCGGCGGGGGGCAGCACAGGATTACAGGGAAGAGATCTCGTGCCTGTGTACGTACCTAGATTCAAGGCGATCAATCCTCCGAGCATATTCAAGCCCTGAATGTCGTCCAATCGGTTCTGGCTCAGGTTCAACATTTCTAATCTTGGCCTGCAACTTGTCATCCGCACAGTGATCCCCGATCATCAAACGTCGCACGTACCATCGGAATCCAGTCAGATCCACGGTTCGGATCTGATTCGACTCTAGGCTCAGTTTCACCAAACCCTCCAGCTTCTGTAGCCCATCAATACTCTTTATCTTGTTTCCATCTGCCCGAAGCTCCCGAAGGTTCCTCAGGCAGTCCAGTTCTGTTCGGTAGCACCCGCTATGAGTCACTTGTCAAATAAAGCAACACGAAACGTCAACTCACGACGTAGGGACACTATGTCATTCCGACTCAGATCCAGATGCTCCAAATTTGCGAGGTGACCGAACGATGTGACGTCTGTCAACCTTGTTTCCCCGCATGCCGCTCATATGTCAGTCCAAATTCCTACACATGACAGATCGACCCACATGTTCGACGCGACAGAGAGCGTCCTCAAAGTACCCGGGATGCCACTTAGCCAAGACAACTGATTGTCGTTCCTAAGTAATCGATCAGCCTGTTGTCTCATCCAGTCAAGTCAAAAACTTACAGAGACAGACAGTCCAGCTGAGGGAGAAATTCCTTCAGCCGTGCGACACTTTCGATCAACTTTTTGGATAGGTCGATCGATTTCAGGGATTCCCAATGAGGTTCAAATGGCTGGACGTCTGTTATTACCTGGACCAACCGATCGTGCGCAACACCAAACGAACACTCCGTCAAGAACGTCGCATCCGGGTTAACACCTGGCCTATGCGTTTGCGATCGAGATAAACTTCGGCGGAAAGCGTCCTCTCCGCTAGAGCGGTTCAAAGACGCAGAACGCCTCACGGAGAGTGGCTGCATCTCATCAGCCATCGGGCGTGCGCTGCTACTGCTCGCCTTTGAAGGAGACTCGTCCTCATCTAACAAACAGAAGGTGAGACAATATACAACAGGCAAAGACCCGGACTTACAGTCATCTTGCAGACCATCTAACATCCCCGCTATACGTTTGGATCGGACAGACGGTTCGAACAAATTTTCTGTACCGCTCTTCCCAAAATTCTCGTTCCCTGACTCAGAGTCAGACATTTCTACGACCTTTCCGTTGAGCCCGCGAATTGGTCCATCGCGCTTCCCGTCTGAGAAACTGACTGATCGCCGGTGCTTTAAGCTTGCAGGTGCCTTGGAGCGACTTGGGTCTTTGAGCGCGGAAACTGGTGTGACGCTGTTACTCTTCACTGTCCCTGATCGCCCTGTCGAAGGAAACGGGGTTGCTCTGGCAGAGCTCGTCGTGTTGGGTCGGAGAGGAAGCGGGGTGCTAAACACGGCGTTGTTTCGGGGTGGGGGAGCCGGAAATTCTCGAAGTGACACATCGTCCGTGATCTCTTCGTGTTGCTGCCCAGTGTAATCGGCAAATTCTTCCTCAAGGCTCTCGTCCGAGTCCGTAAGCGGGTCATCGACGACAATACTCGAATCTTCGGAATTCTCCTCGTCGGGCCTCAAAACACCGGTCATTACAGGGCAGATCGCAGCCGATGAATCATCGAACGAAAAAGAGTTCAAAACTGCCTCCTCGGGATCATCGGCGTCCTCAACGATCTCCTCGATCCGGCTTTCGCTTTCTTCCTCTTGCTCTGAGGGGTGGGTAGAGTCTTCATCCCTCAAGCTCTCGATGTCTCGGAAGGGATCCTCGCTCTCCTCGTCCTCTTCCCGCTCCCGAGTAGTGGTTGAAGCGACAAGTCCAGTGTTCTTGACCCACTTCATCGTCTGACGATCCAGTACCATCTGGCCAACCTTATCGGACAAGGCACCAATAACATCCTCTGGCCCAATTCTCCGCATCTGCTTTGGACCAGGATGCTTCACGAATGATCCAGCACTCCCAGAGGTCAGGGTGGTCCCTGTCGCAGTGCTAGATGACACGAAGCGGTTCAGATCATCATTTGCGCCAGACTGAGGATATGATAGGCCGCCATATTGTAAGGGGGAATGTTGGTCCTGAACCGGCTGCTGTATTGTGACAGTGTCCGTGGGTGTGGCTGGGATTATCGCGAGTTCTGGAGGCCTTGGAGCTGTGGTTGCTTGTGGTTGCCAGGCTTCGATAGACATGTTGCTAACGTCATGAGCCAAGTCCTCCTCAGGTGCAGTCACAAGTAAATGTTGTCCCACAGAACACGACCTTTCCTCGGGCTCCTTTGCTGGCGGAAGGCCATTGGACGCAATTCTGGTCACGTGAGAGGCATCGGTGTCGTTGGAAAACAGCCGCCGGGTGGTTCTCATGTCGCTTTTTATTTGAGCCATCAGGTCAGCCGCCTGCTGGCGGTAACCGAGCGACGAATATATAGAACGCTTGGAATTGGTGGTGTTCGTGGCCGACGATAGGGCAGATGTAGAAGGAAGGTTAAGACGTGCTGAAAAGAATGTGAGCTTTTATTGTTTCCAGAGAGACTGCATGCTAACTTGAAGGCGCGGGGGTGTGAGCCAAACTCTCCTCGGCGGACTGGTCCACGACGCGACTGGGGGCATTGCTTGAAATGGTTGAAAAGTCGCGCGCTTGGCGGATCTTCTCCATGAGGTTTTTCGATTCACCCACGTAGTCCCTCCTTGAGTTTGGCCGTTCTGGAGGAACCGGAGTTGGCGGAGGTTCCTCATCGGTGTAGTCCGTCGCGGGACTGAGCTTGATACGCTTTGAGCTTCTCATACGGCTCATACTTTCGTCTTCCGCTTCAGATATACGTGAGATAACGTGGGCGCTGATATGTGCACTGTGAGTGGGAGTGGCATTACTTCCAGCAGAGGGTGTGTTGATGGCGATTGAGTCAACCATCGCGGATAGGTGTTCTCGGGTAAACGTATCATATTGAAACTGGAAGAGCCGCAGACGAGGATCTGTCGACGGTGGATTGTTTGAAACCCGAGGGCGAGTTGTTGGCGTACTTTGTGGGATTGGACTGAGGTTTGGGGTAGACTGGGGGAAGCTGAAGGTAAACTGGCCATTCAAACTCGGCTTGCGGGGGTCAAAAGCTGCGAGGTTGGGAATATCGGTTTCGAGTATTTCATTTGGGTCGTGTTCGACTGTGGATTCGTCGGGATAATGGACCTTCGAAAGTCGGGATGGGATGGCTGGGGCTGCGGTACGGTGGGAGGTGGACGGAATAGGTGGTTCGCTTGATCGCTTTGGTGGAGAAGGGGGCTCGAACATACGCTCAAGAGCCATCGGGCTGAAAAAGTCCTTCATCTTGCTTTTGTTGTAATGGCCAGGTGTCTTTGGAAGGAGGGATACGGCGGGAGCATCCTCGCGGACAACGAATGTCCCAAGAGCCATAGGAGAACTAACCAGAGAGCCAGTGTTCTCCGGAACAAAGGTAGAGGGGAGAGCCTCGGTCAGAGATAGATCAGATGAGGTCCCACGGGACGACACAGAGTCCTGCCAGCGAACGCTGCCTGCCTCCTCGTGGTCGACCCATTCCTCGTCAAGTTCGTCCGTCTGCCAGGCCGGTCGGGACATCAGGTGGAGAGGTCGATAGTCTGTAGTGTAAAGTGATGTGGAGTGTGCCGAATATGATGAAGATTCGCGGGGATGTGGCGAAAGTTCAAAACCTCAAACATGGGCACGTGATCCCCGCGTCGAGTTGAAACTTAAGTTCTAATTCAACTTTCACTTCGTTGATCGATAGGCTGATCCTCCAGGCTCCAGATCCTTGCCCTCCGCCTGGGCGTTATGACCGGGAAACGGCTACCACTGTTATCCCGCTGCTATCCCATTAGGTTATAATGGCTGCAGCATACGCAGCTATGGGCGACTTGACCGAAGGTAGGTTGAGATCGCGTCGTTGTCAGATCGTACGACCCCTCCTCGGCCTTGAGCTCCTTGAGTGAGGCTATTTACCAATTCCCAATACCAAGCGCTCTCTTCAATCGCCTGAGTTAGAGGCAGTGTCCCAGGGAAAAACGGATCCAACTTTCCGTACGAGTTTCCACGGGGATCACTCGAGTCGTCCCTGTTTTCTTGCTCCACTCCCATTGCTTCGGCGTGATGCGGGCTGTCCAAGAACTCGTCGATCAGGTTATCGACCGGTGCCAGAAAAATCTCGCTTCACTGCGTGCCTACTCACCCGTATCTGAATGTTAGGTTCATCGAATCCAGCAGAAGTCGTTCTGGATACCCCCCACTCACTACTAAACCCCAAGTTCCCTTTAAGGACTTCACGACGTCAAAACCTTGATGGTCGGGAGACTGTCCACATGATCAGCCTGTGGGGGCCCTTCCAATTAAAAGGTGTTTTTTGAGTTTCATGCCGACAGAAGTCTCACTCCACCCCCCAAGGGTAATTCGCCCTCTTCAAAACTGCTTTCGTCCACCTGCATACCTCTGCGCTTCGAAGACTTCGTTACTGATGTTCACAACTCGAAGAAACTCTCCCTCCGCGATAGAGGGACGGCCTATCGTCGCCCCACGCTCTCCATCATCCAAGCCTTCTTCAATTCCTGTTCCCCCACTTCCGGCTCTCCTTGAAGTTCTGCAACATCACAATTGTTGGTTATGATTGGTGCAGCTCAATACCCAGGAGTCCTCTTGCGCGGGAACCTTACGAGGGCTGATTTCCAAAAACACACCCTCATTGGTGGGCCCAGCGACACTTCATCGAGTGTCAGTCTCCATGCCTGGATTCACCTAACTTCGACCTAGATCGACCCATGTCTCGCTTCTTACGCCAAATCAGCTGGAGTATATCCCAGGTTCACAAGTCCATCGGTCCACCGGATAGTGTTCTATCTTCCGTCACGGCTTCAAGACTTACCAAGACAACACTTCACAAGCATTGCAGAATGCTGAGGAAAAATATCAATGAGCCCGCATAATGAGTAAAATACCCCGCCGACTTTCTGAGACAAGGATCCGTTCGATGTCTTTTTTGGGGAACCGCAAGGCGCACAGTACCGGAGATAATCAATGTGGGATGTCGGAAAATCTAATTTCTAGCTACCATCACCTCCGTATACAAATCTCCAGGCAATTTTTGGTGTTTTCTATAAGTCCGAGAGAAGGATGCTCAATTCTATACAACTGTATACCGTACAACCTGACTCAGGAGAGAGTCTGATATTTTTCCTTGAGTTCACAGCGTCCCACCGACAGATTCCATTGTCTCATGCGGCCGTGAGCATGGTCTGGTGAGATGCCCAGGATCGAATGGGAAACTCACGAAAGGAGATGCGGTCGGGCCATCAAGGATCGCCAATTCCTCTTCTGTAAACGGGAGCCTCGGGATGATGATTGTACGCAAAGGTATGAGTAGCGAGATGACGACTGGAAATCCGATTGCGGCTGGCAATCGCACTTAGCAAGCAATTTTTATGGGAGCAGGTAAAAAAGAAGCAATCTGAACACACCGATTGTCTGGGTGATAACCATGGTAGCACCGAAACCAAGGAGTTGTATCCCCACGAAAAGCAATATTCGACTCGATCTGACCATCCGGAGCGGTTCTTTCGACGTAAATGTAGTCCTATCACGGGTGAGATAATAGATCTTTTCCGTGATCCCATTGGAATTTAAGGCATCCAGCCCCATGTACCAGCTGGGTGAGCGTCAGTTGAGTTAAACCAGAACTGAACGATCGACGTACAACAACCCTGCGAGTACCCCTCTGGGTATCAAGGAAAGAACGCGTAGAAATGGACCCGTAAGGAGTACGAGGCATAAAGCACCCTGCGCCAGATTGCTAACTCGTTGTTCAACGACAGAGACGGGCACCTCGCGAGAGTCATGTCTACTGTCTCTGCGAAACTTTTCCGCTTCAACTCCATTCTCTTCGTCACGTTTGTTGTTCGTAGGCTGTTCCCAGACGACCAGGGATGCCGTATGAATTGGAGCCTGGGGGATAAGACCATTGGGAGCGGGAAGTCCCAGAAGGCCGGCAATAAACGTCGTGATTCCCAACAGGAAGAAGTCATAGTGGAAACCAGGGGGCTTCCTGAGTGGGAATTCCGACCCCTGTGCCATGAGAGACTAAAACCCCTATCAAGATGAGAAGCGTCTGTCAAAAGAATTTTACGCACGGAAACGTTATGGTCGAAGAAAAAGAGTATCCATAGGGCGATTCCAAAGGGGAAAGCAATTCCGACCCACTTCCAATCAAGTAACCAAAATTTTACGATCCAGGATCGACCGCCAGCAGCATCGAACGCACCGCCAACGGGTAGAGTGCTTGGATTAGCGGCGTTAAACCTTCCCCAATACGCAACGCCGGAAGACGCTACAAGAGCAATGGGCATCCCATAATCCGCGAAGAATCTTCTGACATGGCGGTGAAAGAAAAACGATTGCGAGAAAGCTTGGAGGGAGAAGCCGATGACCACCATCAAAAGCGCGCAGGTGATTCCTACCAGGGCGCCTTCTTCTCCGGGACCAGAGTACGAGGCAGGGAACTGCCTGGTAATCACTTGGACACCATACTGCAAGTAAACCCAGGAAACATAGAAACCGAAAGTGTCGCATGAGAACAGTGTGACATATCTCAAGAAGTTACACCCTTAGGTTTTAAACGTGAAGTGAGGTAAGTTGTCTCCCAGGGTAAATTTCTACTCACAATTTAGGAGAGCCGACATCCAGTGGAATACCGCACCCCAAAGGTATACCCATCCCATAAACTGCAGGTAATCCGGAGCATCCGAAGTCTTCCCCAGAATGTCGTAAATCGTCTTATTCAACACGGTGATAGGACCTGCGGATGGAGGATGAGTATTTTAGGCCCGCCGACACTTAAAAAAACGCACCCGTAACGCCTGCTATGCACAACGGCTGTCCTCCAAAGACCGAAAATACTCCAGCAGCCACTGCGGAAGAAAGTAAAACTTCCGCAACACCATACATTCCAGTGGTCTCGATGAGATCCAAAGAGAAGGCAATTCCTGGAAGAACGCTGAAAGAGGTTACGCGAATCTGATCGCTCGGCAGAAGAAAAACCGTACTTGGCAAAGAAAATGAGCGTAGTCGCTGGGACGACTCGATAATTCCAGGCATCAACCCAGTCACTGGCGTAATAAGGAATCCGAGAGCGTATATCATTCAAAATACCAGCCCCGATCCTCAGAGACTTGATGGCCTTTAGGGGAGCTGGTTTCGACCCGACGGCACGTCTTTCAGGAGACCTCGTCGTGACCGAGGGACCAGAGTCGTCGGACAACCGGTCGATGGACGCCCTCGCCGGTAATCCGAGTTCTGCCGAGGGCTGGTTGCTTCGGACCTGTTCAACGTTTGAGGACATCCAGCTAGAGACTATGACGCCGCAGCTGCAACGCGTTTTAAGTAACTCTCCCACGACCCTCAGTCGGGTCCAGGAAGATGGGGCGGTTTGTGGTGGGCGTCAGCGCTACCAGAGAAAAGAACCGGAGTAACGGCGTAACCACAGCTGTTTGTGTTCCGACAGACGGAATACGGCTCCAACTCTGTTGTTTGAAGTTTACATACCATTTGATCTTCGCATTGGGGTCCGGCACCCGGCATTGACCGGCTCATCCATTTGGCTAAGCAGGCTGACATTCTGCTTTCGATCCGTAGGTTTGCTAACGGCTCGTAATTCATGCCGGGGATGTCGTTGATTTTTGCGAGTGGTCTGATAATGGGGGTGGGTTATACCCGGGGGACCTGGATCCGACATCGAGTGTCGTCCTACCGTCAAAACTGAATAAATTGGGGCCGTATTCTGTTAAAAAACGGTCTACCGAAAGGCAAATAGCTGTAATGATTCAGTACGTGGAGTACCTCAAGTTTCCGGGCTTCTCAGGTGATACCGTTCAATGAGGATGTCCTGTACTCCCTCCTGGGCGGCAATTCTACCATGGCCCCCGTATTTTGTTTCCACAAAAGCCAGCCTGACACCGTCGGAGCGAACAGCCTCGTTCACAACGAACGCGTCATTTGCGATCCTTGAAATCGTGACGGCGTCATCCCTAAGTTTGCGGTATTCCCGGTGTTTGGTCTTGAGTGCGGTGAAATCCGCTTCGGACGTTGAGAAGGGAAGAGTATGGAACGAAGGGGGCACTGGGCCCAGAACTGACGAAATCAACTGATCAAAAACAAGGGTCGCGTGCGAAATTGGGGTATTGTTGTCATCGTGTGAATGGACGATCGTGACTGGGGATTTAACGTTGTGGATGTGCTCAATGGTTCGGAGTTGTGTGTAGGTGCATGCCAATAGTAACTCTTGGAGTGCGTGAGTCGAGGAGATTCTTCAGGGAGTTCTGTACGTACCCCATCCTCCGGGAATAAGTTTTACCGGCCGCAGGACCGGAATTCCTCCCAGAACGAAGGTCTCCATGTAATGTGAAATACTAGCTTGACCTCCCATCACGACAAGGCCTCTGAATAGTAGGCCGAATTCTGCCTCGGCCAGTTCAACGCTTTGGGTTGCAATCCCGGCACCAAGACTGTGTCCGATGATCAAAATATCCTCGGGTTTCGCGCCCTGGCCAACCAGCCATCTTATCGCGGATAATGCGTCGTCTATGGTACCCCTCTCGTTTGGATATCCGGTGCTATCGGCAAACCCTCGATAATCGATTGCGAGGACATTGACTTGCATGCGTGAGGAGAGAGTAGAATATATCTGGACCCTCGTTGGAACAGCACGGGTTGCGGCATTACCGTGGAGGTACAGAACTGTTGGGTACGCTTTCAAGGCCGCGGGGATGAGAGATTCGGCTTCAGGAGCATTGGTCACTACCGGGAGTATGCTGGATCTGAAGAACGGTTCGGCAAATGTGAACCATGAGCCGAGAGTGACATTGTCTGTACTTGTGAGCATCAAATTCACGGTTTTGAAGGCTATGTTAGTCATTTCAGCCCAGCAAACTCACGGGTGAGGGAAACAGAACTCACGGGACAGTCCGAACTCCTCAGGGCGAGAGAAATCAGCACCCCATGGCAGTTTCAAGTTATGCATAAAGATGAGACTGCGTTTTCGGAGATCAGTGCGGCTCGAACGCTGAGCGCTCCATAAACACATACTTGCGCTGTACTGGGGGGGTGAGGAGGGAAAGAGTCGCGAGAAGATACAGAATCCCAACCGCCGTGAGTGCGTGCCTAGATTATCGATGAGTCGTGGACAGTCAAGCTAGCAATCAAGGCCAATCCGAAAACTAATGACACAAACCTCAGTCGTTCCGGCATGTATGAGAGGCTGGCATGTTTTAGTGGCGAGGCTGCAGGAGACTTTTCGTCCGCGTTGGAACCCATGACCACAAATGGGGGTAGTTGGCTGAGCGACAAGAGGCACGTCGTCTCAAATTCAAGATTCAATGCCAACGCCCGGATGATGATCACCCAGGCGCCTATATTAGCAGCTGGGGGCGGCCAGCGTATGGAGGAATGTGAGATGTATTGAGATGGGGAACAAATGTGCACGGTATCCTCAGGTATGATTACACTACGCAGCCTATATGTTATGATGTCGTAGCAGGAGGCGGTCTATATTTTACAACCCATGGGTGTTGTCGAACTTGAGTTAGGGGTATTCGCTCAGCGGGGTTCTTCCTCAACAACTGCGGTTCAGACGAAATAATCAGAGACGTGAAAAGAGGGAGGCGGCCAGGGAGGCTTACTCTTCGAATAAGGTCGGCTGCCTCAGGTGACACAGAATCCGGGATGCGTAGATCTACCTTGCAGATCCTGCGGTATGTTGCTGTGATAGACATAAGATGCGGTAGAGGGGTTGGAAGTGAAAGTTCTCACCATGTTGACCACTCAGGTCTTCAAAGGGCGGTTTTCCGACCAAAAATTCAAAGGTCAAGACTCCGAGGGCCCAATAATCGACCTTCTCAGAATGTTCCCTCCCCTCGATCATTTCTGGGGGTAAATAGTCCAATGTTCCGCACATGGTTTTCCTCCTATTCGAGGGCGCATGGACACTCCATCCAAAGTCACCGATTTTAAGTTCGCCATTGATTCCGATGAGGAGATTTTCAGGTTTGATATCCCGGTGGATTACGTGTTTGGAGTGGAGGTAGATGAGAGCGTCGGCCATCTGGTCGACGTAAACAGCACTTCGTCGCTCGGAAAAGCGACCGTACTTCATGAGTTGCTTGTACATCTCACCCTTTCCAGCGAATTCAATCATGAGGAAGATGCGGTTCTCGTCGTGGAAGTAGCCGTAGAGACGAAGGATGTTGGGGTGTCTCAGGTTTTGTTGGATCTCGATTTCGCGTCGGATCTGTTTCTCAACCCTAGACTCTACAATTTCCTTCTTGTAGAGACACTTGAGGGCAAGGATATAATGGGGTTCGACCTTTGTCCGAACCATGTAGACGTGCCCAAACCGGCCTTTACCCAGAGGACGACCGATGTCAAAGTCATACAGGTGCCAATCGCGGGTTGGCCGTTCCCTGTAAAGGAGATGGGAATTAGCCAACGACAGAGACAGATAGGACAGGAGGCACTCACTCTGAGTAGCTAGAGTTTATGTTGAGCAACTCCTCGGTCTCCTCTGAGGCGGGCTCGCGAGCGGCAACGGCAGCGTCGTTCTCTAGGCCACCGTCATACGAGCCAATCTCGTTGGTCGAGGGTTGTGGGAGCGGAGGGCTGGGGGTGGGTTCGAGTTGGGAAGATGAAGTAGTGGAAGCAATTGTCTCGGTTGGCGACTTTGATCTCGATTCGGAGGGTTTCACTGGTGCGGCCTTTGACTTGGTAGTTTGATTGGGGGCGGAAGGGGGTTGTTTTTTGACGGTGGTGGCGGTACTTCTTGCGGGGACGAACTTGGGCTTTTGAGACTTATTGAGGGATGTAGTGGAGGTTGTCTTCTTAATGGGGGGAGGGATGGTGGTCGTGGGGGGTTTCTGAGGTAAACGGGTGGAAGCGGAATTTGATCTGGTATGTCCTGGTGCTGGGGCAGCATACTTGGAGAGCATCTTGGAAACATTCGTCTGGGAAGGTTGTTTGCGCAACGCCCCGGTTGTTGGTTTCGTAGGTTGCTGCTTATTGAGATCCAGGGCAGACATCTGTCTGGTGACCGTTGCGACAGGGTTGGACATGATGTTGGTGGTATCGCCCGCTTGCTGGTAGCTGGCAGAACTAGAAGGATCGTAACGCGCAGGTGGTTCAACTTGCAGTTTCGATCTCCGACGCGTTCCGGTCACATGCCTCTGTTCCCACGCCTGCTCATTCCCCCGTATCATACTATACGACCAGAGCTGGAGATACACAACCGTTTTAAACGTTTCCATATGGCTCACAATAGTCAACCCAGTCATGGAAACGAGTGTCTAAAACATAAATACGAGATTCATGCCTTTTCACCTACACTTCAAGGGTCACGGGTCGCTTCTGCAGCCTCGGTGCACGCATATATATACACGTGTCGTAGTCTTCCTTGCTTTCAGAACCATTTGCGCGAGCGTTTCCCTTCGTTCGTTTTCCCGAGTCTACCTCGGCTGGGGTTCTGGTTAAAATGAGCGGATGCCGTTGGCGCGGAGTTAGAAAATCGTTCGGAGAATTGCGGGTCACTCGCCCGTTCCGACTCTCGCTCGACTTTCCGTTCAAACACATACCCTCTTTCAAAAATCCTCCATGGTCTCGAGAACTCTCTCCGCGTCCTTGACCCGTTCACTGAGGACAGCCTCCAGGAACTCGGTATGACCTCAATTATTTCTTACAGACTCACCAAATTTGCTGAACTCCGGGTGACAGAGGCGACCACTGAGGACTTTCGCGACAGCGACCAACCTCTCCCCCATAACCCAAACAACCACCCTTTCAAACGGCCTTACCGTCGCTACAGAGTCACACCCCCATGCTCAGACCGCTACAGTTGGTGTCTGGATAGACGCCGGTTCCAGGGCGGAGACCGACACAACCAACGGAACCGCTCACTTCCTCGAGCACATGGCCTTCAAGGGCACCGGTCGTCGTTCCCAACACGCTCTGGAGCTTGAGGTTGAGGACATTGGTGCCCACCTCAACGCTTACACCTCTCGCGAACAGACTGTCTACTACGCCAAGAGCTTCAAGAAGGATGTTCCCAAAGCCGTCGACATCATCAGTGATATCCTCCAAAACTCCAAGCTTGACGCGCCTGCCATCGAGAGGGAGCGAGACGTCATACTGAGGGAACAGCAGGAGGTTGACAAGCAGTTAGAAGAGGTCGTTTTCGACCACCTCCATTCAGTAGCTTTCCAAGGTTGGTGTTTGGTCATAACGCTCTCCTTCTCAGCTGATTTGGTTTCTGCCAGGTCAACCTCTTGGCCGAACCATCCTCGGACCAAAGGCCAACATCCTCTCCATTAAGCGCGACGACCTCTCTAACTACATCAAGACCAACTACACCGCGGACCGCATGGTTTTGGTTGGAACTGGTGCCGTTGATCACCAAGAGCTGGTTTCGCTGGCTGAGAAGCACTTCTCCTCTCTCCCCGTTTCCCCTAACCCTATACCTTTGGGCCGTCTTTCACATCCCAAAACGGAATTCATTGGTTCCGAGGTTCGCGTCAGGAATGACGAACTTTCTACTGCCCACATCGCCATCGCAGTTGAGGGTGTAGGTTGGAGCTCCCCTGATTACTTCCCGATGCTCGTCATGCAGTCAATATTCGGAAACTGGGATCGCTCCTTAGGGTCTTCGTCGCTCCTCTCCTCCCGCCTGTCTCACATTATTTCTTCGAATAACCTCGCGAATAGCTTCATGTCGTTCTCAACCTCTTATTCCGACACCGGTCTCTGGGGTATCTACCTCGTGAGCGAGAACCTCATGAACCTCGATGACCTCGCCCACTTTACCTTAAGGGAGTGGACGAGAATGTCAATCGCTCCCACGGAAGTAGAGGTCGAGAGAGCCAAGAGCCAGCTCAAGGCCAGCATGCTCCTGGGCTTGGATGGAACCACCGCCATCGCCGAGGATATTGGTCGGCAATTGGTCACCAGCGGCAGGCGGATGACACCAAAACAAATTGAGTTCGCCATTGACGCCGTTACCCCCGAAGAGATCCAGCGCGTTGCCCAGAAATACCTCTGGGACAAGGACGTACGTGATCATTGGTGCCTCTCTCGCTGGCCCCCTGCTGAGTATCTCCTTCCAGATTGCCCTCGCCGCCGTCGGTTCGATCGATGGTCTCCTCGACTACAGTCGTATCCGCAACGACATGTCCTCTATGATTTATTAATTCAACACCTCATACGTAGAAACCCTGTTTACGGTAGACCAAACATTAAACCTGTCCTTCGTAATCTGAGAAGGCCGTGTTAACACGCGAGCGAACTTAAGGGGTTGGCCACCATAGAGGGATCCCCAGCCTGGGTGAATTGCGGGTAAAGCATCCACTCGATCAATTCCTAAGTTACAGAAACTTCGGCCCAACGCGTCACGTTCATTCTTCCCTCTTCCTCGATGAGTGCCACCGTACCAAGAGTCACGACAGCTGGCAGGGCCGCCTATAGAGGCAGCCTTCGACCTACCCGACGCGCACCAGAGATGCGCAAACCTCTGAAGAGGGATGAACGCCGCTTGCCAATCCCACAAGTCAAGAACCTTGTCCTCCGAGACACCCACCAGTCACGGCTACAGGACTACTACCACAATACCCTTCAGGATGACCTAATGTACATGACATACGTACACGAGTCCGCTCCGCGCCCTCCACCACGAACAGTTCGTCTCGCCTACGATCCGGAGGACCCGTACACAAAAAACCGTCACAATCCGCCCGTCGGTGGTTCACAAATCGGGAAGAAGCCCCCTCCCCCTTCCACTCCCCAAAATGTCGTCCAGCTCGAACGCATCCAGATTCACACTATGGTCAAGGAGGCGATCAACAGCAAGAGCGGCCTCTTGGGTGCAATTGCCGCGTTCCGCGCTATCTCTGGAGAGACCCCCCAAGGTGGTGGAGTTCATACTTCGGAAGGCGTACAAATTGTCCGTGCCGTGAAGACTGTCGGAGGTTGGTCGCGCGCGGGAGCGCCACTGGGTGTCAAGGTCGATCTGAAGGGTCCGAAGATGTACGACTTTTTGTCAACCCTCGTCGAGTTTGTTCTCCCCCGCCTGCGCGAATTCAACGGTGTTCAACTTCCCGGCTCTTCCTCAAATATGCAAACCCCCGCAGGAGTCAGTGGCGTCGTCAGCTTCGGTCTGCCACCTGAAGCCATGGGATTGTTTCCGCAGATCGAAGTCAACCTTGATTCGTACCCGAAGAGTTATGGAATGCACATACATTTCATCACTAATGCGGAGGGACAAGGGGCACAAAACAGGTCTAGAGCTTTGCTCAGTGGGTTTGGTGTACCGTTCATTCGAAAGTGATCCCCATCGTACGTCTCCATAATCTCGCCCTTTGGCTTGTCCCACGCGAGTTAACTCACCCTCTTACCCAAGGTAACCTTTCTCCCCTGCTTGGCACACTAGAAGTACCTCATAACCCTCTTTACATTAATCCGGGGAATCCTTATTGTTGGCGTACACAGCGGACCGACTATGGCCGCGATGATCGACCTTGAGGGTATATACAACTGATGAGGAAGACAACGAAAACAATGCACAAAATGCGAACGAAAACACTCCGGAAGCGCAATGCGAACAAAAAAATCATGTTCTCTCGGCCTTCTGCCACTGAATATCATTCAATCGACTCCTCGACAACCGAGCGCGACTCCCACTGGTACCACTCGATCCTAAAGGCTCCGGGTTGGTGTTTGCCGGTTCCTGTAGCGGGCTTCGACCTACATGCCGGTTCAGCAGGACATTTTCCGATGCAGTCCTCCTTGCTTTCTTCTGATACCTTGGAGTCCCGACGCCGCCGGCCACCCCTTCTCGTGAGGGCGTGGAGCTTCCCAAACCAGCGAAGATACTGGGTTTTAGGGCTGGGGCGAGAGTAGGCATGATCTCTCTCGCAAGCTCCCTCACCAGTACAGCTCCATCTTCCTTGCTAAGCCTGGCGACTATTTCGTAGATCCCATATCTCTCGACCAGTATTGCGCGGTTAGGGTGGACGTCACAGACCGTCTTGACGATCCTCAGGAGATTGAGTCGAACAAGTGCCTTGCTATGCCCAAGCCGGTCGACAACGCGTTTGAAAAACTGTGATTTGGCAATTCCGATGGCGATGTTGGTGGACAGGCGACAAATTTTCAGGAAGGGGTCCAATAATCCTTCAAACGAGTTGGCTTTGGCGGAAACAAAACATTTTAACAATGCTTCCAGCACCTCTGGCTTCAAGAGTTGGTCTTCGACTCGGGCGGTTTCATCCTGTAGCCTGCGTGGTGTAAATAAAACCGCATATTGTTAAACGAAACAGTGAACACCGACCAAGAATGAATTGCTTCCAGTGCGCTGACTTGGAAGTAAGGATCGCTCAGGAGCCTCACGTACACCCCTAGTCCGTCGTGCTGCCACAAGAGTTTCCTGCAGCTCTTCCCAGCACTTGCGAGGTCACATAAAATCGGGAGCGCAAACTGCTTGAGAGGGGACTTCGATTCGATGACACGCTTTAAGCTGGGAATGATCCCAGCCTGTGCAGCTTCCTCCTGCCGGGATTTGTTCAACCGGCAGAGGTTATAACACGTTTGGAATATATGATTAGAGACCTCCTGTGAACGGAATAAGTACACTACTGGGAGTGCGGATGCGTGAAGACACTTGCCGCGCTATACGACCCAGAATTCTGTTCATCCAGAAGTCGAATCAGAATTTCCAACACATTCGCATTCTGCAGCACTTCGAGCAGAGTGGCATTCATTGAAAGGTGTTTGACAGCCTTCAGCATATTCACGAGGTATTGCGGCTCCAGGAGTTCGCACGCTCGAAGCAACCCTGTGTGGGTATTTAGGACGGGATCCTAAGCTTTCCAACGCAATGGAAACCTTACGCCGCACAATCTTCCTCGTCCCCAAGGCATGCCGAACGTGAATATCCGATTGTGTCACTTGCGAGAACACCAGCACGATCTGGACAATTTTTTTCTTCATCTGATCCGCGACTTCACCACGGGTTGCCATCATGTTGAGTAGGGCGGATGTTAATGGATCTAGCAATCCTTCCCGTATAAACATTCGACAAAAGTCGTTTTTAGTCGTGGGGCTCTGGAGTTCGAAGACGCTACCGATGCCGTTTAAAGCGTCGGCGACAAGCTCGCTTTGTTCGGCATAATCTTCATCAAGAAGATCGACTAGCACCTTCAGCCCTCGGCATCTGAAGGGGTTTAGTTCAAGGTGATGGATCTCAACTCCCGACGTACGAGATGAACATCTGCAAGGTGAGGACAGACGTATTGCACAAAAGGCGGATGAATTTCGATGCCTCGAGTCGACATTCGGAGGGGTACTTCTTCGAAGCAAAGCCTACAAGGTTTTCTTAGCGGTGACTCTCATCGCAGCGGGAGATTAGCTTACCCATCACGACAGGAATACCACTGAGGGGAGGTCAAAATGATATAACAACCAGGGGTGCCATATTGGTACATACCCGATCAGACAAAAACTTTCAAGGAATCCCGCGTCTTCCGTGACAAGCTGTGTGGGGTAAGGACACCTCCCAGGTACGGGCTTAAGGGGAAGGGCGTACTAGATTTACGATATGGAGAAGTTTCATGTTCACCTCTCTTGAACAGTTTCCTTCCAAGACTTCCAGTATCGCAAGCATCCCATGGGAAGAAACGAGTTGCGAGAGCATTTCCGGGGCGTCTTTGAGGATGATTAGCTGGGTAAATTTAATCATAAGCGAAAATAGCAGAGGAGGAAATCTAGATGGATACCAGCTGGTTACAGGCTTCCTGTAATTGAAAATCGGGCGCAGCAGGTGTGAGCTCGTCAATCAGTTGGTTAACCGAGTTGCAGAGGCGGGCATGCTTGTCCCTCTGGAGGTTGGCTTCCAAGTCATCTTCGGCAAATCCTTCGTCAATCTGAAAGAGTTCAGCATTATGGGTCGACAATGAAGACAGCTCGTCTCACCTCTGCAAATGGATCTTCCTCGTCGGAGTGTTCGTCTCCAAGCTAAAGAGGTCATATTAGCCCTAAAAACGCTCACGAATTGGAGATTATACTAACCCACGATTTGCCCGAAAGCCGTGTTGTAAGCTGGAGTGGTGGTGCCGCTATCGTTGTATAAACATGACGATTGGTAATTCGTGTCATGGACACTTACTTGAGCCGCTTGGCTTAGCAAAGAACACATCGTCGTAGTCTTCATCTTCGGTTTCTGTATATTTGTTGAACTCCGCGCTTTTGCTTGACACACGTCTCGCCTCAGATCGACCATAGGACCCAGCGCTAGAAGATGATCGGGAATGGGAACGAGCAGACCTGGATCCGCCGTACAGTTGAATGGGTTGAATGAGTGGACTGGGAGATCGTTGTTTAACGTCGGGTAAAGGTGCTGTTATAGGGCCAGGACTGATTGGAGCAACCCCAATTGTCTTGATGTCGTCCGGGTGGAAGAGACCTCTTTGTGACTGGTTCTTGTTCTACAGCATGGTAAGCAGTGGACGCTGGAAAGAAAGGATAAAAGGACAGTACCCGGAAGTCCGCAAGTTTCCCAAGCAATTGATCGTCGTCTTCGTCGACCGCGAGGTCAGAGTAATCTTCGACAATGGGGCCGATATCCATAGAAGGAGGTTTCGCAAGCGGGATGGTCATGCCAGGACCGGAGGGGCTGCGTGTAGGTCGTATTGTCCGCGCATTATCATCAGTCTCCTGCTTTTCCTCCTCTGTCACAGGTTTATCAAGGGCTGTGTAGTGACTTCAGTAAAAATTTCAAGCCCTATGCTGAGCAACGTTACCTTGTAATTTTGTCAGGGATATACCCTCTTCAAAATCGTCGTCCCAGTTGTCGGTCTGCTCCTCCGGTTGCTGGAGCACGAAGTGGAGAGGCATCGGTTCACGAATCTGATTAGAAATAAGAGGTTTTGTGTTTGTGGTTGACAGCGTCCCGGCCTTCCATGCATTGAGCATGGAGACAGTCGGCTGTGAACCACCAGAGGTTGAAGACGAGAGAGCATTGGTGGACCCTGCTGGGAAAATCGATTCGGTGGGGGAATGTGGGGAGGGAGGCCGGTAGTGTGATCCTGGGCGACTTCGTACGGGATGTCTGGAAGGTCGCGAGGGGGCTGGGGCGGGATTACGGGCGGCCGTTGAAAATAAATAAAAACACGTACACCTTAATGCTTCGTTCCACTCTTGAACCTTCAGTACCGCATCGTCGAAGTTATAGTTGCTACGCGGTCTCCTACCGTCAGTAGCAGACGGGGTCCCTTGTTGCGCTTCGAGCTGTTTCCTCGCTTGAACCATCCACGGATGTCTCAGGAGCTTCTTTGCGGAAATACGCAGGTTCGCATCCTTCTGGAAACAATGGTAGAGGAAGTCCTTCACAATCGGTGAGGCACCCTCGGGTATTGGAGGACAGTCATCCTGCACAATCCGGAAGAGGGCAGGCATCGGGTTCAGAAAGTGATATGGTGGTTTCCCCTCGAGTAATTCAATCACCACACACCCTACGCTCCTACATGGGGTTTATTACCCAGTTTTCGTCCAGGCTGTTGACGTACCAAATATCAGAGGCCGTTGTGGCACCGGATTGTTCGATAACCTCAGGTGCCACTGTGGACGACTTGAGTGGTGTGTGAAAGGTCAAAACCTTGAGACTTACTCCAGTATGGGCTGCCCACGACGGCATCATCGCGGGCTGCAGTTGTAGTGTTTGCGGCAACTCCAAAATCAGCGAGCTTAACACAGCCGTCCTTGTTTGTTAAGATATTTGCGCCCTTGATATCTCGGTGTATTACACCCTGGTCGTGAAGATACACCAATCCTTCGAGGACCTGGCATATGTACACGGCTACTAGATTCTCCGGGAACTTTCCGAACCGTTTGCAAATGGCATGTAGGGATCCGTTCTCGCAGAATCTGCGGGATTGGATCTGAGTAAAGACTTTGGGAACGTAAAACGCGACATACTCTAGAATGATGTACAGGAACTCTCGTGTCTTGAAGAATCCCTTATACTTGACGATGTTCGGGTGCTGAACCAGGGTCAGCAGACGGAATAGATTCGATATAGGCACACACATTCAGGTTCTTGAGCAGATCTATCTCTGACTGTATAATAGGCATACGAGTGAGTGGTCGGGATGATAGTGCAGGAGGGTTGATATACCATGATTTGGGATATCTCACCCTTCGGTATATTTGCCAACGTAATCTCCTTCACAGCCACAGTCTCCCCCGTAGCCCAATTGAGGGCACCTAAACACGAGTGAGGATACCGCGGGTAACGTGAAGTTGAGAGAACGCACGATAGACCTGACCGAACGCGCCTTTCCCGAGACAATCACCGAGTTGCTAAGGGAGCCACCATGAGCGGAATCGCAAAGCGACGGTGCTTGAAACCATACATAATCATTTAGCAACTTCGGAGTGCCGTTTCCAGAACTTGAGGATGTATTCGCACCTGGCGATGGAGGTGGCATGCGGATCAGTATACGGGGAGGGGTATATCGTCGACGTGGGGCTCCTCAAGGGCAAGGTAAAAGAAAGAGGGCGAGTTCGGACGTGGGGAGTTGCTGTGTGGATGGCTTCCACTTTGGCTGTCTCGAGTTCATCCGCCGTCGCGATCGTGGCGGAGGAACTTTGTCGACCGACCGACTCTGATCGCGACCAACCTCGCGATTGCTGCAGGCTTTCTGAGAAAATAAAATCCTCCATTCCGTATTCCATGACCTGAAGAACAGTAAACGCCACTAATTACGGTATCCGATGGAAATGATGAATAAATAGGTGGGGCGATGCGCGATACGAGTACACGATGATTTCCTTGCCGTAGAGTAAAAATCAATGAAAGAAAGGTTAGTCCGTCCAAAGCAGAAGTGAGTATAGTCGGCTGAGAACATATCTGACAAGATAAAACGATATGAAAAAGAGGAGATGGGATCAAAGGAGTAAAGTTAAGTCCGGTAGATACGACGTCCAAGTGACAATAACCCCGGAAGAAAAGGGAAAATCATAGATAAATCAAGCACGAGTGAATCCTTCCTGGAGTGGACTCGAAGGCGGCAAGAGCGGGTCCCCGACCATATGGTCAATGGAACTCTGTACCCTAGAATGTCGAGGTACGCCAGGTGTTCGTAGTCCACTTGACGATGTCCGCATTCTCGAAGGGGTTGGTCGCGTGGGGTCATTGGCCCCGCTGGACGACCTGCGGCGACCGTAGGCTCCCACACCAACCATCGAATCCCTGACTCCGGGCTCCTCCCCCCAACCTGGATCTGCAGTTCCCCCGAACGAAGGTTCAATAGTAGGGAAGTAGGAATCGTTCCACCCAACCGACGAACGGGATTGAGAAGTGAGGAGCGTTTCTGATAGGCTTGGTCCACCGGAAACCCGGAAGTGCGCGTTAGACTGGTCGCTTCTTCGACGACTCGAGGCATCCATCCCCGGTGGCCCTGGCGAGGATGGAGGAAGGGCCGTGAATCCGAGCCTTCGTGAAAGCCTGGCTTCGTCTGGTTCCCCAATTCCCATCCCTACCATCGTGGCTTGGTCTGGGAACGATGAGAATGAACGTGAACTGGTCGAATTCCTCCACATTTTTTCCTTTCCCGGTCTGCCAAAGTAAACCAATCCGAATTCGTCGACCAGCATCTCCTCGCCGTGGTCCTGATTATCTGGCTCAACCTTGGTCCGTGCGGTGTCCACCGTGTAGGATGAGTGGACGCCTTTCCGTGACATGAACTCATCAAGCTTGAGGTCTCGTAACCGAGCTGCGGCGAGACTACTGGAGTCCGCTGCCCCGGACTGCGCGCGCTCAAGCAGAACATTACCGGATGAGTCAGAAGGGTTCTCGGCACCTGGACCGCCGCTAGCGTCGAGTTGTCGAACCTTCCTCAGGGACTTATTCCATTTCCTCCGTTGCCACCAGAACCTAACAGCAAACAACAGGAGCGCGAGGGCAAAGGCGCCAACAAGCCCCAAAAGAACCCTCAACCCTACTGATAACCCGTGGTTCGATACCCCCTCCGATGAAGAGGGTGTCGACCCGCTATCAGGAGAACCGGCAGATGACAGGGGTTGTCCGAGTACTCTGACGGTGTGGAATTCGTCCATGGCGACCTCAGGATCCGTGAGGCTTATAAGCCCAAGCCTCGGATTGATCTGGAGAGTCTGGTGGTTCTTCACTACTCCTGTGTCGAAAGACCCGTTTGCGAAGGGAACATCATGGGCGAGGACCGTGTATACGCTCCGAAGGAACGGGACGCCAAGGATCATATCACCGAGGCGAGTCGAACTTGACAGAAGTTCGTCCGCGGCCTGGATCGTTCCAATGCACATCTGGGAGGACCTATCTTGACCAGTTGTGAGGTCCAACGGATGGAGGGGAATCGTCATACCGTTTATCGAGATAGTCATGTTGAGAGGGGTTGTGCACGGGACGTAATCTGAAAACCTATCGTTATTCTACTAGAACATAGAAGGAAGCAGGTTCACTCACAGTTTTTGTCAAGAGCAGGGTGGATGTCTAGTGCTCCGTAAATGCCGTTCGCGATGGCAGATGTCGCGAGGATCACGGGGACTCCTGTGTCTAGAACAGCGGTCGGGAAGGCCGAGCCGCTGGTCGATGGACCGATATTGACCTCTTTTCGTACTCCGTCTGCGTAGACCGTTATCGCTGTAACGCTGACTTTCCAAAACATTGCACCATTGCCTTCAGAAACTATGTTGGAATAGTGGACTTTACTCGGATCGGGGACCTGATCAACGGGATGCCTGCCGATACCCAGTAACGATGGAATTTTTGGAGAGCCGGGCCGTTCAAGGAGGAAGGAAATGAAACGTGAAGCTGGAGCGCCATCCATCCCAAAGAGGTTCGACGCCCATGTAGCACCATCTGCGCTGGTAGGGTCCCCTGTATGGAGTGTGGAGGTTATGACCGAATTGAGAGGCAATGCAAGTCCAAGGATGCCGCTGAATGAGTCTAACGGTTCATCGCTGACTTCATTCGCGGCAGCTGAGGGATCAACAATGAGGACACCGCAGGGTGACGGAGTGAGATAATACATACCAAGTGCTTGGCGCTCCGGAGTATAACCACCGAGAGTGACCTTGTCCCATACAATTGGACCAGCGGCTCTGCCAGCAATATAGTTGATCTCGAAAGGTTGTCCTGTGGCAAGGGACCCAGAGGGGTCGTACAGGCGACCGCCTGCACTGTTACAGGTTGTGCACGATGTTGAGGCTACCCACTGATTCTGTGTCAAATTGACATGGTAGGGATAGCATCAAGGAAGACGGACCAAGTCTGACGATCCTGTGTCGAGCTGTAGGGGGAATTGCTGTCTGTTCTCGCCGAATGCGACGTTGAGGACATAGGTGCTATATAATGGATTGAATTAGCCAGGGACGAGAACTCGCGGGCCGGTTATTTAAATTTTCGGAAGTGGGTCAGGCGGCCAGATCCCTGCGGGGAAGGGACTCACGGTGAGCCAGACTTGGTGTAGACGAACTGGAGGGGGACGACGACACCGTCTGCACCACCGGGGCCTTCCATCGAGGACGTTCTGTTCGCTGATGCGAGTGTCGGTCCGTCGGGTGAATGCAGGCGCCAGGTCGGGCTACGCGTCCGAGGGGGGACTGGATGGGGGGAGAAAGACAGGAGAGAGAAGACGGCTGGAGGGCGCTGGGAGTGTCGGTCAGTATCAGTGGGGGGAAAGAAAGGAAGGAACTTGTTTTGAATGGGCCCGACCCGTACCTGCGAAGGACCCGGGGAGACGATCCCCCGCCCGCTCAGCTGTTCCCGGCGGCGGCGTTTGTCGACTTCTGTAGTCACGGTAACAAATGAGTTGTATGCGAGACTACAAACGATAACAAACGATAACAAACCGCGTTAGGCGCGCCCCCTAACTCCCTCCTAATGCCGATCTTGCAGGGCAGTGAACCGTGACCTAGGACGTGACCGCGTGACAGAACCGCCCTTTACAAGGAGGCCGTCGACACCGAAGACGACTCAGACCACAACCACGACCAATGGCCGAGATCAGGAGAAAACTCGTCATAGTAGGCGATGGTGCTTGCGGAAAGGCATGCGCTCTCAACAACCCTCTCTCGACTGCACCTCATTCCCCTGTCCCCTTTAGACCTGCCTGTTGATAGTCTTTTCAAAAGGGACCTTCCCAGAGGTTGGTATCGACGTTTTTCCCCGTTTCCTCAGCCTGAAGATCCAATTTTCAATCAGGTTTACGTCCCCACGGTCTTTGAGAATTACGTTGCAGATGTAGAGGTTGACGGAAAACACGTTGAACTCGCATTGTGGGATACGGCCGGTCAGGAAGACTACGATCGGCTTCGCCCGCTCAGTTACCCAGACTCCCATGTCATCCTCATCTGTTTCGCCGTTGACTCGCCAGATTCTTTGGACAACGTTCAGGAGAAGGTTCGTTTCCGCAGTCCCGTCATGTTCGTCCCGTGACTCAACTCGCCTTCAGTGGATCTCCGAGGTCCAGCACTTTTGCAATGGTCTACCCGTCCTCCTCGTTGGCTGCAAGAAGGACCTCAGGCGTGACCCCCGAGTCATCGAAGAACTCAGAAGGATCAACCAGCGACCGGTCACTCCCGAAGAGGTACGAAAATGCCTATCGTTTCTGATGATCGATCATTCATGTGCTGTTAGGGTATGGCCGTGGCTCAAAAGATCGGCGCCAGAAACTATTTGGAGTGCTCAGCACGGACGGGCGAAGGCGTCAGGGAAGTCTTCCAGCATGCCACTCGTGCGGCCCTCTTGGCCCGCAAGGGGAAGAAGGACGGAAACAAATGCCAGGTTCTATAACTCACCAATAGCCTCATCGCCCGATAGTTATCTCGAGATCTGCATCATACCCTTCCCCTTTGTTTCTCTCACCTCATTCTTGCGTTCCGCCAGAACTACTGTTCAACGTTGCCTTCCCATCTGTGTACTCCTTATGAAACGAGCATTCGTGCATCGTGCATCGTGTCTCAGCTCCAGTCATCCATAATACACCCTGTCGTGTTTCTAACCCAGCCTCGGTGCCCATATCTTGGTGTTCTTAATTTTCCCGATGCTCATCTGATGCCACCGTCATCTCGAGAATACCCGTCACCGTGACCCGCTGGAGAGATACCCAACTCTCAGTGGACCCGTGGTCGAAGAGGCGAGGGACCGGCGCTTGCGACCTCCAAGTCGTCACATATAGCAACGTGGTGTCTCTGGCCCTGGTCTGTGGCATGCAACCATCATGATGCAGCTCGCACGTCCACCCCGAACACAGGTTTTCAACGATCCCAGCTACTCTGTTGTCTTCTCGCCGTGTGTTTCTACTCAATTCGCTTCACGAGAACGAGCAACCGAGTGATGGCTTTGAAATTCGCAGACAAGTCGCTGTAGTAAGTGGGACATAATCGAGATGACCACTCACAACTCTTGTCTTCCCGTATCCCGAATCCCCCCGCAAGTTCTCCAAGTCATCATTCTTTGACTTTTGGAGACCATCAGGGCTGCGAGCTCTCACGGCACCGCAGGTTGCTTAGTTTTCTGTTGGTATTTCGCCACTGATACGAGGTTTCCGTCAATGCCCAGAACCTGTGAACGTTGACCGACCGTTCAATCCCCGAACGTTCCGAACGGGGCAGGCGGCACCGCTGGGGAAATGTTCCAGAATCTTACGTAGACTTTCACGGAGCGATGCACTTTGCCGACACGTACCTTGGGATGCCCAGCCCCGCCCGGAACACCACTCCCACTTGAATCCCTCTGTGTAGGACCAGTCGGCATTTCGCTGACTCCGGGCCACTGCTAGCTGAAGCTCTTCCCTGGGCTGGATGGACTGGACTCTGCGATCGGGACGTTTCGATCTCTTCCAAGTCCCGTCTTGTGGAGAAACCCTCTCTACAACCCAAAAGATGCCGCAGGTCGAATCCATGATCTACCGTAAGCGTCCTTTGAATCACCCCGAACTCAGCGCACCCGTGGGTTGTTAGCCATCCCAGATGCTGAGTCCATCTATTCCGTTCCTGCGCACCCTCAGAGTGTCCGGGATGCTTTTCGATGCTACAGGACTCTTGCAGTATCTCGGTCCCCCCGGACACCCAGGGGTTTCGATCTTGTCCTGATGACCGATGCATTTGGGGAACTCGACCCCAGAGGATCGTTCCTTCGAGGAACTAGATATTTACGCGGTATGAAGCGCGGCCCTTCCACTTGAAAGCATTTAAAAGCTTTCTATCCGGAGCAAGGGGCGGTTCAAAGCCGGGTGGTCGCAGGATGCCATGAAACTCTTCGGGGTCTGGCGAATCGTGGAGGCTTTCACGGTACTTCCTACCTGGAACTCGCACCGCTGAATGCAATCCCGCTAGGTGACAGCTACCCAGCCAGCCCGGAGCACCGTAGACTGGTTGGCGTCGATCTAAAAGGGCATATGGAAGACGCGGCTGTTCCTTTATAATCGTTTGCGTTAGATCGGGAACCGCAGAGATGTGAGGCCGAGGTTCGGAGTTAGAAGGCCGCAGAGGTTGGAAATTAAAGTTGTAGGTCGTACGACTTCGATAAGCTAAGTGCCATGCTCCTCCCGCGACGAAAAGGGTTCGTTTGACACCCGCTTTCAGCACTAGTCATAGTCGACCGGTGACCGGTGACCGGTGACCTGCAGACCATACGAGATCTTGTCAATGAATTATACATAGGAGACCCCGCTGCTTGCCAGCAGCTGGCGTCAGGTAGGTTGCTTCTCCTTCCGGGCAGCCTGTAAGATCAATTCCTTCGCGTTCCATATCACAGTATTCCACTTCGTCGATTCCCTCTGAGTTCCATTTGAACGGCCTCATTATATTACCGTTATGTTGGTTGTGTGCAGTATCAGAAGTTTCGTGTCCCTAGAACACGCTTCGGTATTCCTCTGTTGGTGCCCAAGTTTATGCAAAAGAACGTTACTGCCGCCTGCGGTTCCGAAGATGTGTTGTTGCATTGCCGCAAAAGTGTGCTATACAAGTTTATTTTTGGCTTCAGGCCGAACCCTACTTCTCTTTTCCATCAGCACTCAGTTCTGCCCGGGAGGACAAACGACTCGAGGTTTCTTCTTGTGCGACGTCGTTTGGAGCTCTTATTTGGGATCGATGCAATTGTTTAGAACTTATACTTGGCCATGGTCCTTGATAGGTTGTAGGCGGTAGATATAAGTGTGACATGGCTATCATCGGACCGGGGTCAAACCGATGTTTGCGACAGGAAGAGGTGAACCCACGTGAAGCCCTGGACGGCATTTCCCAATCCCTCGCCGGAAGTCGAGATCTCCTCTGTGCACAAGCCGACATGATTCGGGTATTGCAAGAAATCTTCAAACATCGACACGGCCTTTGTCAGCATCGATTTGTCGTACTCTCCTGCGCGGGTCAATGCCTCGATGGTCCTGTTAATCGAGTGTCCGGTGAGTGAGGCGTAGTTGGGTGTTTGGAGAACAAGTATGACACGAACCATAAGGTGCACAAGCAGAACGTGCCCTCCTCACCTCCGACGCCGTCGTCGGTCTTGTTGACGTCGTACCTATATACGAGGTTCTAAAATGGGCACTCTGTGAGCCGCCCGAGTTGGATCAAATTTTGGTGGGAACTTGCATTCGACGTCAAGCCTCCTCTCTCCGGACTCTTCAGCACTGCCTTGAGAGTATTCAAGAACCTCGGATCCGATGGGTTCATGAAAAACACGAGCGGCATGATCATGACGCTTGAGTCTAGCACATGTGTTTCTTCATATGACTGCCCAAAAATTTGCAGGTCCTTATTCCACGCCTTGTGCATAATTTGTTCGTAGAGTTCATCCCTCGCCGTAATCCACTCGTTCCTGTGGGGGCAGGGGAGGGAACGCTTGTCTGCGAGTCGTAGGCCTAGATTGTGGAACAGGAGAACAGATAATGAATAAGTTGTGTTCGAGATGGCGTGAGTGACGGACCTCGGTCGAGGGCGACCCTGAACGTGGTTGGTCACGGGAGTAATCGTAAGTTTCCACCGATAGCTCTAGGCATACTCTGATCGGACAAACCATAGCATAATCTAAGAGGCAGGATAATTTAGCCCAGGAACTAATTCGGTATTTGTTGTTTACCTTAGAATACTACGACCAAGAAAAATCACAGAATTAGACCGCGTTTAGCCACCAGAAATTGCGAAGAATGTTGTGGAAATACTGACAGTGAAGTGTCTGTGCTTGTTTCGAACCTCCCTGGGACACCCGCAGGGCGGTCAGCGCGAGGCCCGCCCAGTAGGGTTCGGCATTGAAGGGCAACGTTCAACCCGCACTCACCAAATGGACCTGTGGACGGGTGGACGTCAGTAACCAAGCGCCATAACACTATGGAGGACTTACAAGTCTGGTTCGTTACAAATCGTTACGACATCTAAAAGGCTTCTGTAAGAAACGTGAAAAAGCAGCCACTGAGGGGCGAACTGACAATCCACCCTGGACGAAGGGTCAGAATCCGACAGGTGGACAAACAAAGTTGCGACGTCACTTACAATTCTCGCACCGCCACCCTACGAATAAGGATCGTTAGGAACGAGGATGAGCGTTCTACATCAAACCCGAAACAGAGAGGGTCGTGTTTCCTTACCATGTATCATAGGACTAAGAAAAGGGGCTATAAGCGATGTTGATCAAAACGGGACGAGGGTATTAATCGACGCACTAGGGGTCTTCCAAACTTCTGGCTCAAATATATACAATCCATCCTGAGGACAAAGATATCAACGAACCTAGAACTGGTCGTAATATCAACAGGCGCGATCCGGTGGAGGCCATTGAACGCACTCACCGGCAGGGACGCCCAAAGGTGGAACTTACAGTTCACCATAAATGTCCTGAGGTGATTGACGGAAGAGGCCGTAAGCACATATCCGGGTTGCTCGGTTGCGCAAAGTGGGGAGGAGACCCGAACAAAAGGCGCGCTCGGGGACGGGTAAGCGAGAAAGGGAACATACCAATTGGATATGATCGATTGCGCCGTTGCCGATTCTGCGGGTATTATGGTTAACGCCAATGTATCCTTTGAATTTTTGAGAAACTGCAGCCGAGAAAAGCTCGTACTTGCAGAGATACGAGCCACAGTGATGTGCATGCGTCGTGACGCAAAAAAGGGCAAGCTGACCTGACTGGTTTCGAACCTTTGTGGCCGTCGAGGTGGAGCAGTTCTTCCTCCGGGAAAATCTTCCCACCTAAAACCAAGGTTAAGTTTCGAATTACAAGGGCTTGTAGAAAGACTAACCGTGGATGGTGTACATGATCTGGAGCGAGCCGTCAGGATTCTTGTGCTTGAGACGTTCAAAGATGAAGTCCATAAAGGCTGTGATCGGTTTAGTGATAGGCGAAGTGAGGGAAGGGGAGCGGATCGGAATACCATTGGCCTCGTAGGTATAACCCAAGCGGATGAGAGCGTAAAGGGTGAATGAAGAATCCCGGATCCAAGAAGCACGATAATCCCAGTTTCTCTCTCCGCCGATGAACTCTGGGAGGGAGAACGTAGGACTAGCTACAACGGCCCCGGTAGGTTCATAAATGAGCAATTTTAGAGCCAAAGCGCTCCTGTTAACGGCTTCCTTCCAGGATCCGGTGTAGGTAGATCTGTGAATCCAGTTTACCCAATACTGGTTTGTGGTCTGGATGAAGGATTGTGTCATAAGAACGGTATCCGAGTGAACTGTGCTCACTGTGAAAAGTTCAGAAAGAAGTTCTGCAGTGAGCAAAGGGTCATCGGCAGCCCTGAATTTGGAGGCACCAGACACGAGAGTCTTGTAGTCGATTCCCAACTCCTCGGCGATTTTAGGGCTAGGGATAACTTTCTGAAGAGCCTCGTCCCTTCCCAGGTTGGGGTTCTGGAAGTCGAGATCTCGTTTGACCTGGGAAGGAGAGAGGGGTCTGAGGACGAAGGTGACGACCTGGCCTTCGACGAGGTCGAGGTCAACAGATGCGGAAAGACCGAGATGACCCCTTTTCGTTAGGTCCAAGAGTTTTATGTCGAGATTTGGAACAGGAATGCCGTCGATGACGCTCTCAGCGACATATCTGAAGTCGAGGGAGAGGTTCTCGGAGACAAAAAGAGTTTTGTTGTGAGGGTGGGTCCCACCGAGAGAACCAGGAACAGAACGGTCCGGAAGGATATGGGTGTCGTGTTTATCACGAGCATAGTTGAATGCGGGTGCGACTTGGACTTTAAGGGGGAAGACACCTCGGATTACCTGAATGGGAGAGATCGTGATCGGAAAGGGGATCGGCAGGATGTGGGGAAATAGAGGCAATTGAACTGACCTCAACTCTGCGGATTAGCCAGTGCAAGAGAGGACGGTCGGAGTTGTGGGAGGTTTGGCGCGGAAGGAAATCGGCTATTTGTACTACGCCATCCTCGTTGAGAAACTTGGTTTGAAGGATCTGAATGGAGAGAGGTTAAACATTATGAGGCCGAGAGAGGCAAGGGACGCACGTTCGAGGACGGAAGGTAGCTTTGCTTGGTGGAGAAATTTACGGCTGGAGTGATAGAGAAATGACCGCCCTTGTCCTTGTCAAGGATGCGAGCGAAGATGGACGGGGAGTCGAAGTCCGGAACGCAATAGGACTCGACTCGAGAGAGGGGTTAATGAGAGTCAGAAGCGGATTGGGGCTATAGGCGGGGACACACCAGAGCCGTCTGAGCTGATCTGAGAGGGGGTTAGAAAGGAAACGAGAGAGGACGGAGAGCCGTTGTTCTCACCAGTGCAGCTGTTCTCAGATTTCCGATGCTACCGGCCGGGGATGTCGGTGGAGATAGAAGCGTGGAGAAATGTCGGATGCTTACAGACCGTGGTCAGCGATTGCGGTGTAGCCTCTCTCCTCGCCAAGGTTAACGTTCTTGTCTTGCATACTGGACGTCGTCGACTTGGAGAGATGTGGGTTGACGACCTTCAGGTTGCTTATAAACCCCTCGGCGTACGGTCATCGATGGCCGGGCCGCGGAGCCCGGGCAAGTAATCCCTGCACAGAATCCCACCCAGGTGACCCTCGCGTGCGCTTGGGTTGATCTGAAACCGCTCAGCCCAGAATGACCGAAGCTGCCGGATCAGCTGTGCCATAGCTTGAGGCAAGCTTGGGCATCACTTATAAACCCTTCGTTCTCTCTCTTCCGTCTTCTCCACTCCCCCCCCCCACTCCCTTTACGATGATCATTTCACGGTTTCTCACCCTTTCCGCAATCGTTTTCTCCACCATTGCCGCTCAGGATAACTCCGAGCTCATCGCGAAACTGTTGGAAGCCACGACCGACGCCGAGAGGACCAACCTCCTTCCTGACGAGGCGTTCAAGTTCGACTTTGTCAACTCTCTCGTCGGAAGAGCCGTCGGCGCAGGCGGGTTCAGCACCTCTGCCAATGCCGTCACTATGCCCGCCACCATCGGGAACGATGTCTCGATCAGTGCGCGAATCCCTTGTCCCCTGTTCCTGCCCAGCTGACACGCACCTGTCTCATGTTTCCCAGCTGTCGGTTTCATCGGTCCATGCGGCATGAACGCCCCTCACACCCACCCGAGGTCTGCAGAGTTCAATTATGTCACCAATGGCTCTCTCATCACGGGCATGATCCCGGAGAATGGTGCCAGATTCGTCTTCAACGAGGTCAAGGCAAACCAGGCCACTCTCTTCCCTCAGAGTGCCATCCACTTCGAGTACAACAACAATTGCGAGCCTGTGACCTTCGTCGCCTTCTTTAGGGATTCTTTCCCGGGTGTAACGTGAGTCTTTCCCCCACTCCTCCACTCTCGACATCGCTCACCCCTTTCTCTAGCCAAATGTCAGTGTGACCTGCCATGTCCGTTTCCGCGTGTTCCTTCATTTGACTAATCTCATCTTTTTCTTCGCATCTTAGCGCCCAACGATGTGCGTATCTCATCTTCCCTCTTATCGCTCCGAGACCCGTTGCTCACACGTTCCTTTGTCTCACAGTCTTTGGTCTGCCCGCTGACGTTGTTGCCGCTTCCCTTGGGATCGACCAATCCGAGGTCGAGAAGATTTCCGAATTGGTTGGCACCCTCTACGTCTCGTTCCACATCATCGCCTGACCCTTTCACTGCACAGATCCCCGATAACATCGCCTTCGCCCTCGAAGAATGCACCAAACGCTGTGGAATCAGTCGTGCCAACCAGCCTACTACACAGCTACAGGAGAACGTTCCAGTCGACTCCACTTCCAACTCCAACTCATCCAACAATAACTCTTCCAACGACATCAACACCAACCTCAACACTAACACCACCACCAACGACAGTGTGAACGGTAACCTCGACTCTGGCGAAAGCGATCAGAACAAGGGTCTCATCATTGGGCTCATCGCTGCCGTCGGTGTCATGGGTCTCGGGTACATTGCCCTTGCCGCAATCACCCTCTTCCGTCGCCGCCGTGGGGGTGGAAAGGGAACTGCTCGTGGCTATGTTAGGGCTGGAGAGTCCTTTGCTCCCGGCGGCATGTATGACAGCGAAAAGTATGAATTGCCAAACGAGCACCTGAGGACCCCCTACGATCCCCCTTCGGGATCTCGCTGAAAGCCGCCTTCGCCACCCTGTGGGTGACATAGGTTGTGTCGTAGATATCCATCGTTCAAATTTTCTTCCACCAATGTTGTCATCGTATATATAACACCATCCACCTTCGTTCCCGGTTTATCGACCCCTCACTGGGCGTCAGCAATCCCAAGCAGGCCTTTGGTTCACCAACGAGTCCGACAATCAGCATTAAACGTTTCTCCGTACAAATTCGCACTAATCGATTGGGGATTCTCTTGGTTATGAACTTCGTCGTACCACCGAGCGGAAAAGTTCTAATCGACGCCCAACGAACTGCGCATGAATCCAGGTGCACGGCTACTCCGCTTCTGGTGGCGGCGGTCCCCCAGAACCCCCCTCTTTATCCTTCCTTGTGGCCTGAACAACGTCATCGACCCGTAACAACATCCTAGCAGCCTATAAAAGATAATATCAGCTCTAGTCCCGACCACGGAATTCAGGTGATCCACCGACCTCAATCGCTGTTTTCAGGATCTGGACTTTGACGCTGGCGGACTCATAGAGACCGTATGATTTCATGTCGACCACCTTGCCCGTGTCTCCATTGATACCCCATGAGTGTTCGCCGTTGGCGTGCTTGGCCTAGAATCGGGTTGGGATCAGTGCTAGTTCAGAGGGGAGGCCTTCGAGGGGTAATAAACCATACCCTAAGTTCGGTCAATACACGTATGACATTTCCGCCTGCGTTCTGAGCCAATGTTCTTGGGATGACCTCCATTGCATCTGCAACAGCCCTGAACGGCCAGCCTTCGACTCCAGTAACACTCCTCGCCTTCTGTTGCAACCCGACGCTGATCGCCATCTCTGTCGCACCACCTCCTGGAGCGAGGATGGGGTTGAAAATCACGTTCCTTGCGACAGACATGGCATCCGCAAGGTTCCTGTCGACCTCGTTCAAGATATCCTTCGACGGCCCTCTGAGTAGGATCGTGCACGCCTTTGGAGAGTCACATTCGTCCAAAAACGTGAAATATTCGTCTCCAATCTTCTCGATATAGAAGACCCCACAGCCAGTGCCGATGTCTGACTCTCGGAGGTCCTCGACTCTGTTGACAATCGTGGCGCCAACTGCGCGAGCGATGCGGTTGTTGTCTGACTTCCGGACACGGCGAATGGCAGAAACATTCGCCTTGTATAGGAAATGCTGAGCGTAGTCAGAGATTCCCTTCTCGGTGAGGACCAGATCCGGCTTGAACTCCACGATCTTGTCTACCATTGCCTTCACCTGCTCCTCCTCAATCTCCTGGATCCGCGACCAGTCAGTGTCCTTGCTGATCTCGATGTTCGTCTGCGATTCTCCTTTTTTGTATTCCAGGGGACAGTCGAGGAGGACGATACGCGGTTTGGTGATCCTTCGTCGCATTTTGGGGTGTGTGATGTCCTTGTTGAGCATTATCCCATTCAGTACACGGCTTTGTTCAATCTCGCCGCCTGGAACCTTCTCCACTCTGGCATAACGTTTTATGTCGACGGTTTTGACTCCTGGGACAGATGGGTCTAGTTCTGGATCTTGCGCTACGGTGCGGACCGCCTGTAGGGCAAGGTTACACATCAGATCCGACCAGCGTACCACGAACTTGGTGCCAATGGAGGTTTTGATGAGAGAGAGCATCTCTTCGTCGTTGTTGACGTTGATAGGGACGGATATCCGTTTGATAATTTCCAAGGACTCCTTAAGAGCCTTATTGTACGCAGAAATGATGACGACTGGGTGAATGTCTCGTTCGAGTTGGGACAGTGATTGGGCGAGGATTTCTCCGGCTGTGACTAGAAGTTGGCGACAAGATGAGATATGCAGGGATTGAAATCAGCAAACCGAGAATGATGACACTTGTCGTTCCATCTCCACACTCTTCATCCTGGGTCCTACTGAGTTCAATCATATTCTTAGCGGCGGGGTGGGCGACGTCGATTTCTCGTAAAATCGCGTTTCCGTCGTTTGTGAGCCTGGGGGGGGAGGGAGATCGGAGTAAAACAGCAGGGTAAGGCACGAGGACACAAAAAACACGGCAAATAAAACCCGAGACGAGTTATGAGATCAGAGAAAGGAACCTGATAAAACGGGGACTCACAAAATACCACCCATTGGATCAAGAATCATCTTTAGCATCGCCTTTGGACCTAGACACGTCCTAATCACGTCTGCGACGGTCTAACCGACAGTATCAGCTCGGGCGGTGGTTCCTACGAGTAAAATGGCCCACTTTTGCAGCAGTGATGTTCGAGATTTGAGCTTTCCTCCCTGATTGCCGTTCGGGCGTGGTGTCTAACACGCGGAGATCAAGGACATGGCACGAGAGGAGACTTTCTGAAAGCTACACACTCATTACGAACACAGGTGTCTGACCGGCCTGCATTTTTGATGTTCTACCGTAGATGGGGAGACGAGAAGTGGAAGGAACGACAAGATGATCGAGACCCAAGGGAACTGGAGGCAACCGAGGCGATCATCTTCAATCCTCACTGAACTCGATAAGTTTTCAAGATCGTCGGTTTCTTTGCACAAAACCCTGGCTCTCTTCAGAGATCTTCCAAGAGTATATTGCCTATCTACGATAAAATCTTAATATGTATCTTAACACTTGCATTCCTGTAGCCGTTGGGTCTGGAAAACTCCCCGATGAATTCCGTGCTTTAGTTATACGGCCGCAGCCTTCCAGGACACCCGGTCATTGTGAACCCTTTGTTGACCAATCATCTCGGGTCCTAACGGGAGATTGCCTCAAAAACCCCCCTTGAATTATTCTGGGGATGACGTCCAGAAGTACAGAATGATATACCAGAGTCCGTCACGAGTTATTCCAGAATGACGTGCCCACTGCCGGTGGAACTTTTTAACCCCAGAAACACCTCACCTGGAGAGGGAACGTTGTTGGAGGCACGACGCAAGAGATGATATGGCAAGATACACGGAAGAAACTCGTGGAGGTAATATTCTAGTGTTCCCTCGGACCAACGACAGACAGAGATCCTCGGCACTATGACAGGATACCCTCCGTAAATCTCAGCATCCATCCTCAGGGAAAGACTTTATTTACACTTCCATTACTCCGTGGCAGGGTGGGGCCAAAATGAGGGAGATGAGGTCTCAGCCTCATGCTAACCGTGGCTCATCTAGTATGACGCTGAGAAATGTTAAAATTAAAAATTCTTTGTGGCGCTATGGCTGAGTGGTTAAAGCGACAGACTAGAATTTCGCCGATCTAATTGGGCCATACTCCACCATCTGTTCCGGTTTCCGGGCGCAGGTTCGATCCCTGCTGGCGTCGTCTTGTTTTATTCTCTTTTTCGTCAAGGGGCATGCGGTTCGTGCCCAGGAGAGAACTCTGAATCAGGTGAGTCCCCTTCGCCAATGGGTGTGGTCACCGTCAAGGAAACCCACCGCGTGCGTGTTCCTGGAAAACGACCCAGTGAATTTGAGGGAAACTTTGCTACACGAGTCGTGATGATCACCGATCGTATCCAATCATTTTGTAACCCGTCGCGGAACTGTTGGTGTCGCCGTAAGTAGACAACAGCGGAAAGGTGTTGTTTCGTTCAAGGTACTCGGTTCCGTGTGTTTCGTGCAGGATACCGACTAGTGACATCAACTAGGCCCGACCTCGTAAACATGACCAAGGTAGCACTTATCACAGGGGCATCTTCAGGTAAAGTGAGCTACTTAGATATGCCCACAGCACACTAACTTTGGTACGATTGAGGGATCGGCCGTGCTACTGCGACTGCCTTGTCGAATGCAAGCTGGGACATCGTAATCACAGCCAGAAGGCTTGATCAGTTGGAAGAAACCAAAACCCAGTGCGGGGAAGCTAAGGTCCTCGTTCTTGCTGGAGATATCTCGGACGAGCGATTCGTGCTAGAGCTGTTCAAACAAACGGTCTCGACGTTCGGTAAGGTAGCTTCATACAAAATTATTCTTGACACCAGACTTGACGTCAAGGCTTGTAGGTCGGTTGGACCTGTTATTCAACGTGCGGGCAAATAAAAATCGATGGTTGTTGTGCTTCCGACCCCTGACACTCTGCGGCAGAATGCAGGGACGAATTATCCCCCCACGCTGATAGAAGATCTCCCTATCGAAGCCTTCCGGACGGTAATGGATGTGAACGTGACTAGTGCTGTAATCTGCACTCGTGAAGCTTTCAAAGTCTTCAAGGCGCAAAAGCCTCCAGGCGGTCGGTTTTCGACATGTGCGCGTGGATCTTCCAATCTCAAAGACATCTAGGGCGGATCATCAACAATGGGTCGCTGTCCGCGCATACCCCACGCCCACACTCTTTCCCATACACCATCTCTAAACACGCCATCACGGGTTTGACTAAAACCACGGCAATGGAAGGAAGGGGTCATGGGATAACGTGCACCCAAATTGATATTGGTCAGTGGCATCTCAAAGTTTGACCCAGGTGTAACCCTACGTTCCGACAGGTAATGCCTTGACAAGCATGTCGTTCAAGTTGTCACAAGGAGCTCTGCAGCCAGACGGACAGATAGTTCCCGAGGCGACATTTGACGCAGAACACGTTGCACAAACTATTGTTCATATCGCAAGCCTACCCACAAGTGTCACGGTGCTGGACTATAAAATCATGTGCGGCAATGTTTGCCGTGGTGGGGACACAGCTGATCAGTCGGATTCTAGGGCAGCAGAAATGCCTTTCGTCGGTCGAGGATAGGACGTACCCAAAGGTACCGCCTGGAAAGCACGCACCATCAGTAGAGTAAACAGCCAACGGAATAACGGAACAACGGTATTGTCATGTCAGGATTAGGGGTAAATGGGGATGTAACACCGCAAGTTCCAAAAAAAAGTCGTAATGGATGAAAGAAGAGTATCATGATGATGCGGTAGGGTAGTTCGCTGGGAATAAAAGGGTTGGTGAGTGAGAAAGGAGCGTGGTATCAGGAAGGAGCGTCTAATATGGGGACATGTCGCGGAAAGCTGGGAAGAAACCGCAGATACAACGCCTGTCAAGAATATTTACATCCGAAGAAGGCTGCTGTCAAGGTAGAGTGGCCCGGTGATACTCAACATAGAGGGGACCTGAAGAGGGAGCTAACCAAGATATAATACATCCTCAGAGGGAAGGGCATGACGAAATGTTGATGGTGAAAGAACAACATGCAGCACTGGATCCGAATAGATTAGGAGAGAAAGTCCTTGAAAGCCTTTGTCGCCTGGGGAACCACTAGAAGAACCATGTACAAGAAGGCAAAGGGATGAAGAACGGAAGTTACATGATAACACACTTGCAGCAACCACCACTGCTATCCTCCTCCATTTCCGCAGGACGGATATTCTGAGAGGAGACCGGCTTTATTTCAAGAGGACGTTGAGGCGTATAGTGTGAAAACGGAGGAGGTGATGGAGGAGGTGAAGGACGGGGAACATAGCCATTCTGCTTCGTAGTCACGATCGGCCGCTTGTCCTCGATCATGGCGACAGTGGTAGAGGGGGGGTCTTCGTTCGATTTATCCTCGGGAGGGGGGCTGGTATCAAGGACTGGCTTTCTGCTACCAAATTCATCCATCTCAATGCCGTTGGGCATAGGCCCTCCATCCCTTGGAGGCCTATACTTGGAATGATCGTAGCCAAATGTTCCAGGCGCCTGAAGAAATGTCATCATCAGTTGGATCGCACCCAAATGTCGAAGGCAGGAACGCACAGGTTCGGGGCGCTCAGGCTCGGGCTTCCGTGGTTTGGGACTTCCATCGGCGGTCTGGTATTGGTCGTCCAGGCCCTTTTTCCGAGCGACGGCTGGTAAAACCACCTGGCCCACGACGGTCAGACACGCCATCGAATCGATTAGGGTGGACTCGTACCTCATCCCAATTTGAACCTGCAACTGGCTGAGTCCATGTGGGAATTGCGTGCTCCGCATCCTCAAGATCGGTCATAGGATAAACGCCAACGGAGCGTCGATTATCCCCTTCTTTCTTGAGCCTATGTGCAGAAGGCGGAGGCTTGGCTGTCGTCTTCACCCTCTTCGCCGTGGACCTCGGGGACTTGTCAGGACCGGGGCTCTTTGACTTTTGTTTCGGTACTTGGTTTCCCCCAGCCTTGGTCGGAGTCTGAGACCTTGCCCTCGGTGTAGGGGTACGAGGAGGGGCGGTTGATGACGTTGATGGAGAATCGGAACTCCCTCTTACGGGTTCAGGGGTTGCCACGGATCTCGTGGTCTGAGCATCGTCACGACTGGGCCGCTTCTGAGAAGGTGTGGGTATTCTCGAGACCACCGCAGTCTGCCGTATTTCCGGTTCAAAAGGGGCTGGAGGGGGGGATCCAGTTGTTGTGTGGGAATTGAAATAGTAATCCATGTCTGATTCGTGGTCGTCCTCTGGTTCTGGGTCGGAGTAAGCCATGGGTGAAGGGGGGGCTTCGTCGAGGACAAGGTCGTCCTTCGAACGAGGTTCCTCCATGTAAAAACTCGATCTAGTGTCAACGCCAATACTACCCGCTCTCCTGCGTGGCGACGCCAGTTCGGTGTGTACCCCAAACCTAGAGGCGGCCCGGGAAGAAAGCTGCTTCTTGGTGGAATGGCCGTAGCTGGCGATGTCCAACATTTCCTTGCGCCGCGCTACGCGAAACTCTCCCACTCCGCCGTTCCTAGACACATCGCCTCTGTACCAGTGCTCGAACGGTCGCTCTTCCGACTCGGAAGAGAGGCGGAGACTCTCCGCATCAGTATCTGAACGATGAGAGGGAAATGGGGGTTGCTCGTTGACCAGAGCTGAGACCTTGTGTCGTGATCCAATCGCGTCCGCAGCATAATACGTATCCTTCGACGTTCGTCCATCTATCCGGGGTGCACTGTGAGTGCCCGTGGAGACACTCCCAGTTCTTGCTTTAATGGGTATACGGGAAACGGCAGAAGGTGGTGGAGATGTAGAAGGGGATGGGGAGGCTTCTGATCTGTCCGCGGTGCCAGGGTCAAAAGGAAATGGTTGGGAGAGTGTCCGCGTTCTTGTGAACGCAGGTCGTGTCGGTCGACTACTTGAATCGGAAGGCCGTGACTGGGTACTTGGACGAGGAATGGCACTTGGACGGGGTTGGTGGTGGTAATAAGTTTGTATGCTGTTGTTCTGACCGGTGTTTTTGTAAGTTGATGAGTGTGGGTTGTTGTTGTCCTCTGAGGTGATGGAGGCGGCGGACATCCGTTTAGCCAGCAACTTGCTCTCTGTCTCAAGCCCTATGCGGGGAAAAAGATGTCAGCGTCCAGGCTGGCGAACTGTGTTGAGTGAATGTGAGGATGTGTTACGAAAGAACGGAGGCAAATGGCCCCGGAGATGGCAGTTAACGAAGCGTCAATTGTCAAGTAACGCGGAGCGCAATACAAGAGGAAGAGATTGATGACGTAGTTTTTGGGTGAACGAAAACGGCGGTGCGGACGTACGCTTGCGGAGGGTTGGGACAATCCTCTCGTCCCATGACGGACCTGGGGACATCTCCACAGTTGCGGTCACAACCATGGTGATAAACGACCAGCAAAGGGTGAAGATGTGACGAGTAAATAGCAGAGTGCCAGTGCTGGCTGTCGGAGAAGGGAACGAAGTGGGCGACGGCCAGACTTAGACCCTCAGTGGGCTGCTCGTCGTGGACGACGACGTCCAGCTCGATGGGGAAGACTGATGTGACGGTGGTCACGCAGTCACATTCCAGTCCCGGCTAAAACAGTATTACCGAACGCCCATCAGATTGCGAGTCTATCACCCGGTCCTCGTCACGCAGCTGGCACGTTGTTAGCAAGTAAGCGTAAACATTGCGAGGGGATGCCTTTTGTATGATCAAGACTCCATCGCTCGCGCACTTAAAGCTCGCATCGAGATGGCGTTCCAAGTGCGGAACGCTCACTTCAAATTTCAGGCTGACCACCAATCGGCTTCTTGAATTCAACGTCACACATCTCGGTTTGTCCAGGCTCATCAAAGGTAGTATCTGCAAATTCAGATTACCCCAGGCTGCGGGCCATCTGATCATCTACGTCACCAGAAAGGCACCGGGTCACTACAAACCCAGGTTCCAACGCGCCAGGACCCACCGCAGCTGCTGACGCTGCATCTTGGACTCGACTACCTCCATGAGTCGATATCAAACGAATTCTACAAGCTTGGGCGCGGTCAGGCGCACGCGACCACTCCTCCCATACCCCAGAGCCCGACGGAAGACAATGGACATGAGAAACCGTAGTTGTTTCAGCAGAATGGGGATCAATAGCCCCCCCCCCCTCAACTCCCTCTTCCCATAGCTCACCTGCGGCCGGTCAGACCGGGCCGAATTGATGGAAACACGATCGAGCTGGCCATCCCCACCAATCAGCGTCGGGCCCGCTGTGGTATTTCATTGGTTTGCGGAGGCGTTTTTAAGACTCCAAAGGACTGGCTCTTCGTTTTTGTTTGTTGGCGGGTTCCATAGAGTTTCAATCAAATTCACCTGATTTATGATCACGGTATATTCTACCGGATAAACTGCTAAGTCCGGACAGCCAATCCAACTCGTCCAAATGCTTTTCGAAACGTCAGTGGACAATATTCCCCTGGCACAGATTTCGACTTCGTTCGGCCGTAGAGCGTTGCAAGCGTGAGAAACCTTTGAAATTTGATCACTCGACGCTTTCAATGACCAACCCCCGTGCTCTCCAGAGGCAGGATTCGACCGGCCTGGTCCCTTGATTGGATGCGCAATGAGTTGGTTTGGGAAGGGGAAAAGCTCGGCTATCGTAAGATCCCCAACAACCCTGCAATCGAGGGTCTCACGCTTTCTGACTGGCTCTATATCAAGCAGCGCCATTCCCCCTGCACGGGCTCACCCACAATCACAACATCGACCAAAGGTCAGAAAAAACTCCGGATATATCCTCCGGAGGGTTAAATCTCCACCAAAGTATGTCACGGCCCAAAAGCTTGAAACGCTTTCCCCCTCTAAACAGGCGACGACGGCCGTTCCTGACCGACCCCCCTTGATGATGGATAGGAGATACACGCGCCTTGCGCTAGTCGTTCGCTCTATGTGCCTTCCGTGGCAACTTGGTTTCAGTTCGGTGTCTGAACGGACGAACGGCATGTTGCATTTCACTCATTAACAATTCCCAGGTAACGCTCGCGGATGATCGATCCCGCCAGAGCGCCAGGAAAACCACCCTTTTTCCATCGTGCAAACGTCACAGGGGGGTCGATGTCCGGGATTTACGAGCCAGTTGGATCGTGTTGTTTGCAACGGTGAATTCTCCCCGCACCGTACCGACCAATTCGCCCGGCCCTGCATACATTCTTACCTGGAATAAAAAAGTAGCCATTACCACGAACATAGTAACTTCTCCCTTCAGGTACGCACCACGACCAGGAGCTGCCCCCCGCGAAGGACAATGGTGATGACGGACGAGCCCCCAGATCGTCGCAGTATCTATACATGTTTGCGGTTTCAATGATCTCTCGCGCACGAAAAACGTCTTTGGGATAGTCGCCAAGGAAGAATGCACATACTCCACCATTGGACGGCCTGATACGCGAAGTACGGGGTGGTTCCGGCGCGATATCATCGACGGTCGTTTTTCGGTCTGATGATACGGCGGCCTGTGAGCGTGACCCGCTGGATTGATGTCACCTAGTCGTGTAGTTGCGAATGCACGAAAACACACGACGGCTGTGATCAGATCACAGGGAGAATGGCGAGAAAGTGAGAGAGAATTATTTGATTGAAAGTACAGATTGCAACAGGGTGGGTGAAACACGTCACAAGGCAGGCTATCACCATTGAACTGCGCCCGCCCTTTGTTATCGTCCCTGAATTATTGTATCAAACATTAGTCCCTACTGGACAAATAGGTAATTACTAATGTATATGCAGAACGTCCGAGGTGAGTCATACGATGTGGCGAGAATGAGAACAATGCAGAATCGGCTGGTGTGGATGGATGTGGAAAACATGGTTGAGAGGTAGTGTGAGGTGGAGGTGGAGAGGGTTTTGTGGTCTGCTGAGTTGGCGGCGGCTGCGTAAGTGATGATGCATGATGATTGATGGATGTGAACCTCCGCGTCATCGACCGATCGGATTATGGTGTTTAGAAGAGGACAGCGCCGTTGGAGGAAGCAGCACTGCGGATGCTTTCCTGGCCGTCAGTGGGCTTCTGAGGCTTGCTCTGGACGGGCTTGGGACTCATGTTAACTGAGTGTATTGTGCGAGGAGAAGTGATGGGGGATGGTTGTTGCAGTGAGCTGCAGTGGATGATGATAGTGTGGTGAAGAGGTTGAACAAGGGGAAGGTGCGGATAAATTCCTCTTGTTAGGAAGCAATTGGGCTTTGGACAACCGGGGGGTTTGGTTGGGGGATGGAGAGACAACGATACGAATGTCGGACCCTATATATACCGCAGAAGTGGAGAGGCGTATTCAGGATACGAATGAGCACGCACGGAACTGAATGGGATGTGAGAACTGCCCCCAACAGCTGTGCATCTAACTGTCACTTCGAGTCACGGAACCGGTGGATCACCACGTATTCCAAATAAACATCCCGCCCTAGCAGAGCCCATCATCCGATTAGTCTGGCCTGCGGGAAGCAGAACTGGGAGCCGGAAACCAAGGATTCCAAATGTAAGCCTGGGCGCATAGCATAGCCCGTAGATGAGGGTAGTCATGGATGGTTTTCTGGAAAGAAGAGAGACGCATGCGAGATTGGTGCCGACATCGCCTCGACCTAGAGTCAGGTAAAGTCACGGCGCTCTGGTGCAAAAGCCCGTGCTGGACGGCGACCTATACTGATCATGTTGGAAGGCGCCCGGAACCCTGAAGCCTGAAGGCGGAGACGCGGTGAAAAAAAAAGACGAAAAAGACGAGAAGACGGAGGTGGAAGGAAAGGAGCATCAAGGATATCCGCGTTTGGACTGCGTACCAAATAAGGAAACGAGGACCCCCGAAAACATCGGCTGGGTTGGAAAGCCGATGTTGCCACACACCCACCCTTACCCTTCTACAGACACAGGAACAGATAACCGGAGATGTAGTTTGGTTGGAAAACTAAAATACATCGTAATACACCAGCGGTGGCAGTCCACGAGCTTTGGTTCGATGTTACGTCTAGTACGAATATCAGCGTCCCCGCCCGATCCGAAGAAAGGCAGGGAGTCTGGACACAATGCGCCAGTGCAGTTCTCTTAAGAATCCTCAAATGGTGGAGTGTGTGGGTCTGATCCCATGGAGTCGTAAGCGCTATGCCGATACGCAGAACATTTCCGAACAACGGACACGAACTTACCGCTGGCTGACAAAGGCCCCTCGCAGATCTCGAGGAAAAGCACGACAGGTGTGCTGCACACAGCTTTCTGACTCACCGCTGCGGCTAGGTAGACGCTGCCAATGATGTACTCTATGCACCAAATGATAATTCCAGGAGCCGTACACACTGAATGTGGTACCCCGATGACTCGCTGGTTGCAGGGTCGCTTTGTCACGATTCAACACACTGAAGAATGAGGCTGAAAGGCACATGGAGTATATATGCAGCTACACGCACGCTTAACGCGCGTAGTTCGCCACCGGGACAGTCATGATCTCCGTCATATGTGCAACAGCTACGTTTCGGGCGTTCCGAGCGTGGCTAACCGCGTCTCATCGGTGTCCCGCTTCGCTCCGGCAGAAAAACCTGCCCGATGGCCTCTCTCAGCGATAGACGGTAACAGAAGCCTCCGTTGCGGGAGAACCGATTGATATTCAAGCTTCGAGCCGGGGAACGGACGCATGTTTGGATACCGGTCAAATCGCTCTGACATTCGCTTCAAGTTCCAAACGTCCACTTCGTACAGTCACGTGCACAGGTACACATTCTAATCCAATCCAATATATCTCCCGTGGCAGGTTTGGCTGCGACAGCGATGGTGTCCCCGGTCTTTTTGACTTGCGAAAGTTCGGTTCCACCGGAATCGGAGACAATGAAGGGGTAGATACCTTCCCGTTTCCCAGATCACGCAGTTTCGTGTTTCTTTTCCGTCCCCACTAGCATCCAGTTGGTCCAGGACTGAGCCAGAGGGAGGAGATTTAGGCCGAATGATCTACAATCACTTTCGGCATCCTCGACGACCGAAATTCTTTTCATTAGGTGGAGCTAGAATCATTCAGTGCTGATTTTGCACAAGTCAGGAATGACTACATCCCGCATCTTCATTCGTCGATCAATAGGCGATTCAGTCGGTAACCAGACAGAAGTGTAACGAGATTGGTGCAAACTTACTCACGTAGGAGGAACACCATAATAGCCAGGCGATCTGTCGAACCTGCGAAATACCGGGGGGACCCAGGGGCTGATTCAGAAAAACGTACTCATGAGGACCACCGTGTTCCAAAACCCCAATACTGCATAACTCCAATCCACTGCCCTCCGTGGTCTTCTCAGGATGATCATAATTTGGTCTTTCCCTACGTCCTCTCCCGCCACCCATCCAATGTCCTTGCCATCGAAGCGTACGGTGGGTTAATCAGATTGGGAATTCCGCCAACCGAGAGTCGAGTGGAGTTGACGGGTGTACGCCTGCAATGATAAGGGTTCCCATCAGTTCACACATTTCTTGGCGCTTGGCCAAGCGTGCGCCGTTGGGGAGAGGATTGTTCAAACGTCCAAGGTGGAGTACATCATGTTTTCCTGATCGCTGGCATTAATGGGGCTCGTGTGCGGAAGTAACTCGCCTGGGAGAGGAACTTTCCGGTAAAAATATTCAAGATTGCCCACGGGGTAGGCTTGGAACGACATCACCATACGTTCCACTCTGAGCGTTATTCCTAGGGCAGCCGGATAGGTGAGCCAACGCCTCCGATGGTTCCCAGGGAAGTCGCGGCGTTTACACCAGGGTAACCTCCGTCGACACCGCCGATCTCTGTGATCGAACGGTCGAGCTCGTGGCGCAGTACCAGGACTCCATTCTTCACAGATGGCGTGATGGCCATTTCAATATTTGGACGTCAGCGAAGCGCCAGAAACGGAGGTACAACAAAGGAAACGTGGGCAGCTTAAGAGCTCACAAGGGTAGATTGACTCACGTTAAGTCCCCACCCAGCCCGATATCAACCGTGAGCAGATATGGATCAACCTCATCAGCGATGAATCAGGTTGATGCGGATCGTTCCCCCTATAGTACAGGTCGTTCCTGGAAACCGAAGCGAGCCAAATTGGTCGGGTTCGAACACGGCCGAGATCGAAATACCGCCTCCAGGCCCGTATTTACATACCCGATAGAATAGGATAGTCGCACTGAACGCCGAACGAAGAACGGGCCAAACAGGCTACCTCGGGTTTGGCGTAGTAAACTCCCCTTAACTCCGTCCCGTTTGTGTATAAACCAAACGCGATGCTGGGAAAGTTGATGGAAGCTTACTTATGTAGTTTAGTCTCGTATCCACGCGGACATAGTGTGTACTCCAGAGAGAAGGCTCACACACTTCTTGGAAACACCGCCCACACCGATGCCGCTCTGGATAATAAACGCAAATGACGACCGTTCTTTAGAATGAGATCATAGGGTGGCGGTGGGGGAAAGGTGGATTTGGAGAGCAGTTCGGATCCTTGATACTAGCCTCAGCGCTGGGTGTAAAGGCGGTCCAGAAGTTCAAGAGTGGTTTGACGGCATGGAAAGTTTGGTTCCGAGAGATCTCGCCTGCTAAGCGAGGTACAACAGAAATCATTTGAGGAACTCACAGCCATTTTACCGAGGAAGACGAGGTCAACCCTATTGTCTGGATCTCCAGATAGAAATTTGGGTCGAATTTCAAGGGCAGGCAATTCTTTGTGGGGCTGTGTTGTGCCGAAAAGAAACAAACACAGACACAAGCATCCAGAGACCGCCGACGACACGGGCCCCATAATGCCGAGGGTGAAGGGTTCCCGGGATGATGGGAATCATGGGATCCGGTGGCGGGGGAATGGGGCGGAGAAGACAGCCGGGTAGCGGCTGAAGCTGAGCTGGGAAGAGTAAGAGGAGTTATAATATGTGCAAGGGCTAGTCCCAAGGCTTGGGGCCGATCATTGCGACACGTGATCAGGGCGTGCATTTTTTGCCTCGATCACTGGTGAGTGAAGTCTGCCCGCACTCCAGCCATATTTCACGAGAAGGTATTCCGATGACGTTAATACCGGGGATCGCTGAGAACGAGCAAAGAGCAGAGATGAGCAAAGGGAAGAAGACAGAAGATATCCTGATTGACTCCAAAGTCTCCACCGCTCAGTGCAAGCTAGCGGTCGACGCTCTGCTCAAACACGCTCTCGCGCACCAAGATGCGAAGGAACAGAACGAACTGTTGCCCGACAGGACGGAACAATACGTTTGGTTAGTTGTTGCGGTCAAAAAGATGTTTCCGGAACGGAAGTTGAAGCCATTCAAGATGTGCGTCCATCCCTCTCTTCTTCCTTTGAACGGACCTGAGGATCTGGTTTCCGATAGCCCGTTATCCCACCCTCTGATTGACCCACGCACAACCCCAATATGTTTGATTACGAAGGACCCACAACGAGAGTACAAAGGCCTATTGGAATCGCATGACATCAAGTTTATCTCGAGGGTCGTTGGTGTCGAGAAGCTTAAAGGGAAGTTCAAGCCCTTTGAAGCTCGCAGGATGCTCCTGAAAGAAAACGGCTTATTCTTGGCGGATGACCGCGTTATACCGCTCTTGCCAAAGCTTCTCGGCAAGGCTTTTTTCAACGCCAAAAAGTATGTCCGCTTGTCTATCACTTGACCTCTTCGATAACCTCCAATCGTTCAAGACAACCGATCCCCGTTTGCCTAAAACGCAAAGATCTCAAGGGAGAACTCGAGCGTGCGGTTTCCTCCACTTATTTCCACCAAAACCAGGGTACCTGCTCGTGAGTGCTTGCTATAACCCTAAATTCCTCCGTTGAACGTGTTACGCCGTGTTAGTTCCGTCAAGATTGGTGTCCTGGGTCAGCATTCATCCGCGCAGCTATTACAAAACCTCTCAACTGCCCTCCCTCATGTCGTCAAAAATATTCAAGAAAACTGGGACAACGTTCAGTCGATACACATCAAGACGAGTTCAAGTGCTAGCCTACCGATATGGAGCTGCAAACTGGACGAAGAAGAGGGCGGAAGGTGGGATGGCTTGACACGGGTGCCGATACCAGACGATGTGGACGAGGAAGCGAGGAAGGGGAAGAAGCGGACTCTCAAGTCCGAGGAGGAACCAGAGAAGAAAAAGAAGAAATCAAACGCCACCTCCACTTTACAGCCTTCGAGACTCGACCCTCCACCGCTGACAGAGTCTCCTCCCTCAAAGGGTTCGAAGGCTACAGCCTTAGCTGCCTCCACGGACTTACCAAAGGAGAAGAAGAAGAAGTCAGCGTCCGAATCCTCGACAAAAAAGTTCGCGAAGGAACCCACAGAAGTTAAACGAAAATCCGCTCGAGCGACCGCGGCTGATTCCTTCAACTCGGACGATCTGGGGGGCCCCGGCAAACTCTCCCTCTCAAAACCTCCCGCATCTAAAACGCCAACCCTTCAGAAATCAAAACCGTCACCCGCTCCTAAGGATCCTGCCCCGATGAAACCGAAACTACAGGACGAGAAACCCTCCGAGACGAAGACTATCCTCAAGTCCTCGAAGAAGGCTGCTGAACCTACCACGCTGGACACGCCGGCAAAGACAAAGCACGTAAAGTTTGCGACCAAACCCTCAGACTCGAAGATGAAGAGAGATAAGGCATTGGGTACGACGGACAAGAAGGTCCGGTCTGGTGGCGGAAAGAGTGCGAGCGCGAAAGATCGAGTGTTGGGTAAGAAGCCTGCTGTAAAGTAGTTCCACTGTCTGTTTATTTGTTTTTTGCGATATTTTTTTGCATTTCCGCGAGAGGGACTGAGAGCAGAATAGGCGCCAAAAAGTGTAGTAGCTTGTATTACCTGATTAGGCAGGCACCACCTTGTTCCCTGACCACCCACACCGCCGCCATGAGTTTCCAAGATGTCGAGGCCGGTTTATCAAATATTGAATCCCCAGTGAGGAACACCCAGTCTCCAGAGGAGGCTGCCTTCGCGAACCTTCAATCCTCGTTATCTATGCAAGTCTTCAAGATCGACAACAATGTTCGAGGTATCCTCAAGCTCGTCGACCAGTTGGGCACCCAAAGAGACTCCCCCGCCTTGCGGAAATCTCTGTATGCTACCTTCGATATCTGCTGCTTCTACTCTGCTTAATGCACGTGTTGGCTACCCAGGCATGACTTGACCGACTCCACTCGGGAGATGGTTAAACGAGGTTCGGCAGATCTCAAGAAGCTTGCCGCTCTTCAGCTCAATCTCGTCCGCAATTCCCGCCTTTTTCGTGATTACCCCTGACTAGACTCCCATCATCAGCCCCGGCAGAAGCACGCTCTTCAAAAGACATCCCACGACCTTCAGCTATCACTTGTCTCTTTCCAGCGCGCGCAACAAGTCTCTGCGGAGCGCCAACGGACGGTCGTTGAGGGAGTCAAGATTGCTGTGGAAGAAGAACATGGCGAGTATGTAACTCACCACCTCATTTTTTCATCTTTGCCGGGCTGATGTTGACCACCCTAGACACAGGCCAGAGCACGACGGCACTGTCGAACAGCGCCAAGCTCAACTCTTCCAGACGCAATTGTCTTCCGCTGAACTTGCTCACCAAGAAGCTCTCATACAAGAACGTGAAACTGAGATACGGGAGATCGAGACCGGCATTCATGAATTACATGAGATCTTCAGGGATTTGGGTACTATAGTCCAGGAGCAAGGGGAGATGCTCGGTTCGTAATCAATCCACGGCTTCGCTTCCTCCACTAACCACACTCCGGTATCATAGATAATATTGAGAACAACGTCTCCTCAATTGCAGTCGACACTTCCGGCGCAGCAGAGGAACTCACCACAGCTCATGAGTACCAACGAAAGGCCGGGCGGAGGGCGGCATGTCTAGGGGTTGTCCTCATTATCGTTGTCGTCATCGTCCTCCTGGCTGTACGTGTCGCCCTCTCGCTCCTTCATCATTATCCCATATGAACTATTGGACTCACTCGCTCCCTTCCCTACTTTTTGTCATGTGCAGATCCTGTCATAGTGGTATAGGGATTTAATGGGTTCAATGGGTATCTTATTTATTCCCTGCGCTTCCCCTCGCCCCGCAGCCATTCTGGACGAACCGTGTGCCTCCCTGTGTCGGTATACCACTTTCCATCCTTATCCATATAATAGCACTTCACCCTAGTGCAAATCCTACCCATGCCACAACTACTCACGCGGGCAGATACGGCTGCCTAACAAGGTACTTTGTTTCCTAAACCGCAGAGTTGGTGTTCCCACCCGACAGCGAGGTCTGGTTTGCCTGTCGTGTGCTGACAACGCGGAGCAGATTTCTCTCATAAGATAGTCCCCATCCATGAAACCTCTGGAGTCTATCAATAGAGATGCTGCTGGGCGTTAGCATTCACGGTCGTCCCCGATCTACATGCGGGGCGATCAGTGGCGCGTATCTGCAACTTCTAACAGAGTTTCAGAGATATGGGACGATTATTTCCCGATTTCCCCCCTGCCGACTTGAAATTGGATGGAAATGTTCATGGAGACATGGCTTTGCTTTTCGGTGATCAGTCATTGGAGTTTCATCTCTCCAGATTATCGTCTGAGGCATTTTTCCTCCACGAGCCGCTCGGATGTCATCCGTGGTCGCCGTTGCCCCCCGTCACGTGCGACCCCCAAAAGTATCTTCATGGCCCTCAACCCAGTAGAGCGTTCAAAGACTCCCTGCAATAGAAACGGGGTGCTACACCCTAACCCCCTCTCAATACTGGTGTTTCTCTGCCGAGGTTTGGGTGATTGCCTTGAATCACTCACCTTGAACCAGACGAGCCATCATCAATGGGTGGGATTCCGTATTATCGAAGAACTAGTTCGCTTTGGAAGATTCCGAAAACATGTTCAAATTACCTGTTCTCATCCTGCTCGCCGTCACTGCTCAGCACTTTTGGCTGCTGTGGGTCCTTGGTTACTCGTTTTCATTAGATCTGATTCTATCCTGGTGATGGTATTGGCGTCAGAAGAGGTCAGAATACAGCCTCAAAATCACACACCTTCTCTCATATGATACCTCCCCTCCGCGATAACAGGAAGTATGTAACGCTGCGCAGCGTACTGCATCCATATAGTGGTGATAATCTCGTTACAGGTGTTTCTGGTTAATGCCGCACCACGTCAGCGATGGTACTCTCGTCAGGTACTCGCTGTCACGACTCTCCAGCAGCAGTTTCACCTTGACGGATTTTTTACCACAGCCTCGATCACCACCAGCGCCACCACTGCCACAACCACTTCGGGCGGTGGTCAACTGACCAACCCGGGTATTGGCTCTACAGTTCGCGGACAAGGGCAAGAGAATTGGCGTTGAGGTACCTGGGTTGACCCTGAGACTCTCAGCATTATGTAGCCAAAACGTGGAGATCATCAGGTTTGATTTCTGTCACCTCATCCCTGAGAACTCCACGAAGGCGATGACTTCACATCTTTTGCTCGTGAGGGCTCTTTGCTGGGCAACGCGATCACCGGTTCATCCGAGTGGGTCGCCACTGAGGATTAGCATTACGTCCTTCGACCCAAGGACCGTCCGGACAGGTCCCTAGAATGGTTTCAACTGTGGGAATACTGACACACTGATCGCATTTACCCATTCTGACCGCAAAATCATTCGTAGTTACGCTCGAGGCAAGTTTGAGGTTCCCATCGGGTTTTACATCACACTGAAGTTGTGTACAGATTGGCACTCTCAGTTCCTGATATAGGTCAACAACCTCAGAGACCAGTCGCTAATCCCACCCCTGTTCGTAAGTTTCACTGCTGGATCCCACATTTACCTTGACTAAATCCTGTCTACAGTAGGATGCAATCAAGTACGCAAGGACAAGTACACAACGGATGCATGAGCTGGATGGATAAACAGCGAGATCTTTAGCTGGGACGATATCGTCCCCGCCAAAGGTGTCGAAATGTCAGAATCCAACCGCAATAGCTTCCGCTCCGACCTTCTGGGTGACCACCATAGCACAGGGCAGAATTGGGCCCTGGCTCCGGTATTATGTGTGATTTATTTGCGTGGTCCTGTCCTCCAAGAAATCGAGTCGGGTCATTGACTGGGATCCTGCACCCTTATAAGTATAATCATACTCAAGTCTTCCGCAACCCGTGAGTTGAACAAAAAACTTTGTCGTCCTTTCCCTTCGTTTCCCAAGTAAACGGCCTGTACAGGCATCGCCCCATTTATATATATATATAGCCAGAGAACGAGACACTCCCACCCGTGTACAATGTCTGTATTACTTACATTACTCACATTTCTTTCTATGGGTCACTATCAGCGGCTCCTTGAATCCTGCATCGCGTCTACTTCTCTCGTTGTCACCCATCTTTCACCCTCGCCTATGCCATCAAGATCTTCAATCCAGTTGAGCGAGACCATCCTTCATATACTCGTCGAACGCCGCCTTGTAGCTAGGGTGCCACCTACTCAGGGCCGGTCGGCCTTCCGTGATGTCTGCGGCTCCCCACATGATCCTGAGTTCATCAACCTCGCGTCGGGTTTCGTTGTCGGGAACAAGGATATAGAAATCGCCAGCGCGAACCCTATCGATCATGAAAAGGATGGTCTCTTCAGCGGACCATGCACCGTCCGGTTTATCGCCGACTCCAGCTATGGGAGCACCTGTAAGCCCGGTGTATGTCCACCCAGGGCTGTAAACGACACATCAGCCAAGCTCAGGGCCGAATACATCCAGAACCATACATGAATAAATGGGCAGTCACATGCGGATCGGGCTGGCTCCGCAATTCGTGAGCCAAGCTCTCCGTAATAGACCTTACTGCGGCTTTTGACATGTTGTATGCGGGGTTTCCTCTGAACACCGTCTGAATGGATTCAACGGGGCGAGGGGTTGGGTGTTGAATGCTTACGGAGGGTTGGTGATGCCTTGCTTGGAACCCGTGTTAATCACGACGCTGGGATTTTCTTGGTATAACATCGCCTGTTTGGGCCAAAGTCAGGGACACCAAGGGCGCTGTCTTCCTCAACAATCGAGGGTGGTGGATGTGGAACCCACCACCTATCGAGGTGAGATGAAGATTTCCCACCCCTGGAAGTATAGTCACCGAGTAGGATCACTTCATCATCTTACCTTTACGAACGTGTGCTGAACGTTTAGAACACTGGATCACAAGGCAAGTTTTTCGATTAGATCGTGCTGTTCGGGGAGAAAGAAACACATACCCCACGACGTTAGTGTTGAAGACCTTTGACCAGACATCTCTGTTCTCCCAAGACGTCCCCTTCTTACCATCCCATGCGGCAACACCGGCATTGTTAATAAGAACCGCGACCTATCAGCACACGGGCGTATCAGCAGATAAGGACTACTGTGAGAAGCATATATGGACCTCATCCCAGGCTTCGAAAACTTTTTCCTTGAGTTTCACGACTTCATTGAGGTCCGCGACGTCGATTAGGTCAGCTATAACGTTGGAGGCGCCGACGATTGAGGAAACCTCTTCAGCGGTTTGTTGCAGGCCCTCTTCGTCCACATCTGCCAAAGCGAGCTTCATCCCTAGGCTGAGCGGGAGGAGGGGCGTGGGAAAGATAGGCGAGTCAGCGATGTGTCCCCTGGTTGGAGGGAGAAGGATTAAACGAGGCGATAAGGAAAGTCGACACACTTTGCGAGTTCTTTTGCTGCGGCTCTACCGATACCGCTGCCAGCGCCCGTGATGACTGCGACACGACCCTCATGCAAGACTGGGTGAGCAGCCTCGTCTAAGGGGGAGTGTGCGGTATCATCGAGCTTGTATGTGACTCCGAGGTTGTACGAGGAGGTCCGTAACGGAGATGGCCCTCTGGATCCAAGAGGCATGATTTTTGATTGGATATATACGGGGACTGGGAAGAGGGTAGATGGTAGACGAAGAGAGAGAAGAAAGGAAGGGAGTTGAGTGCTAGGGAAGGTACATTCCGGGGGTATTTGTATGCGTCTAGTGTCCTAGGATACAAGCGATTGGCGCTTCGGAACTAAAATCCAGATCCCGACTGGCCGGAGGACGTCCTTGTCTGTGTCGGATCCCCGCCCAAAACCTGATGGATTTGGAAAGATAACACAGGTTTTTTTCACAGCAAATGTCTCGTTTGCCAAACAGCTGGGCTGCACCCATTCCTCATTCAACTAACCCAAGTGTCTTGCGTAAGATGGTGCGAAAATCCCAAAGGCCCGGATCCCTTCATCCTGCCCGCACAGGCCTGCACAGGCCACATTATTTCTTGGAGTGCGCATACGTCTCTTCCAGTCTAGACCTGACGTACTCGCCAGCCGTAACTACTGGGTAATTTGGGGGGAATTCTTCCGAACAACACGACGGGATTGCCTAATCAGACGCCCCTTGAGCAAAAGCACGAAAACGGAAAGCGCCAGGGAGAAAAGAAGGCAAGAAGAGATGGCCGAAGCGGCAGCAGAAACGCACCTCCAATTCGACATCATAGTTTGACCCGAAGAAGAGGGGTATCGAATACCTCTCTACTCCAGACCTATTTACAGCCCGATGAACGGTAGATTTGAACACATCGTCTACCAAAAGCCGCAGGCCGGATACAAAGCACGAATTGCGTGGGAACAACGGGAGGAACAAGGATATGGATGCATTGTGTGATCAATGAGGTTATAACTCTGAACGGGTTTGCAAAACTGACTTGTCCAGCGGGCAAATTGATCCCCAATGCTGTGTAAAATGGTCACGAGGCCGTCGGAGGTCACACCCACGGTGTCAGGTGGTAGCAGATGTACCTACTTTATAACCAACGTGCCTGGGATGGGGACGGCGTTTACCCATTTACCATTAGCGTTTAGTACTTGGAGCGCCTGCACATTGTCTTGCCAGAGGATGGTGAAACACTGTAGAAACGAATATTTCAGCCCGGTGAGGCGATGGTAACCCTTCTACGGTACCTCGTAGCTAAGAGTAAGAGGAATCGGTAATTCAGTGGTTACGTTCGGATTGAGGCGGAGTTCTCACTCAGTGTGCGCACCGATTCCTTGGATCCGATCATCGATGGGTCCAGTCTGGGGAGGATAGTAGAGCAATCTCATGATTGCAGCTGGCTTCGTTGTCTATGGAGTGTTACTCGGGAGGTTAAGATCAAAGAGCGGTGGTCACGGCACAGCCAACCTTGTCATCGAAGAAGTGTTCGTCAATGTCCAATGCCAGAGCAAACAGCGGGAACAAACGCCTTCCCAGAGAGATAACGGCATGGCTAAGAATGGCGGAAACGGATCAGACCAGCGGTTGGAAGCAAGGAGGTTTAAGACGGATACTAATAGTCCACCACTTTGTCTCTGAAGCCGGGCAATTCTTCAGGCCAGACGTTCTTCCCGTCCAGACCTCCTTCGTTGCGAACGGCGTGGGTGATAGGATCCTCCCAGCCAATATCGAAGCCCTCGTGGAGATCTCCCCGGTTCTCAGGATTAGTATTCTCTCCTAGAAGACCTGTGTAGCCCTTGAAATTGGGGCTCTTGTGAATATCGAGCTGCAGGGACGGTCAGTGCGAAAGAGCAGAAAGATGATTGAGTTTAACTACATCTTCTTTTGTCGACAAGGGGAGAGCGAAGAAGCTCTTTGCGGAATCAAGGGTCTGTTCGATCACGGACTCGGGAATTCCGTGATTGCTTACTGAAGGTGATCATGAGACTGGACGGAGGGTGGTGAGAGGAGAGTCCGAACCGTAGAAAAAGCCGACGTTGATGCAGGCGTCGCGGATGCGGGCGGCGAGGGCTTTCCTGACCTGGAGGTCAGGGTTCGTGGCATCCCCGAGGTCTCTGCGGGGCGGTGAGTCGAGGAAGGGGGGTCTTGTTTTGATCCCGGGTAGACGGGACGACGAACATGATAGGGATCTCCTCGAACGTTGAATGGGTGCGATAGCTCGCAAACATCGTCGGGGTGGGAGAGAGCGTCTTTGCTTATCTGCCGACTTATCTAGAGGGCGGGACGAGCACGTTTGTCACTCGTGGGACAAGGCAGGGCTACATGCGGGTAGGTACCTCGGACTCGGAGTCCCAGGAAAAAATAAACCGACGCGTGATGAGAAAACAAAAAAGATGATGGATGTCACAACTTGGCCCGAAACGTGTTTCCTTCCATCTCCACCACAACCTCCTCCTCCTCCCTGGTCGACATCGTCCGTCGTTTTGACCGGCAGGTCCGCAGGAATCCTCTCTCTCTGCACATAGCCCAAAGTCAGAGCTCTCGGATTTTCAATCTTCCCATTCAACACCTCGACTCGAAGTCGCCCCCGTGCTAATCCCACACCACCCTATTCATCCACTCCCCCTTTCTTCCTCAAACCTCTTCCAACAAGCGGGCTTTTTCATCTTCAAATGTCTTCTCTTCTCCCACCGAGTCCAAGCGTATCACCCAGGCCGAACGCCTCAGGCGAGAACAAGAATTCTCGCCAGTCCATGGGCCCCACCTCCCGTAACAACCCTGCCGGCTTGACTGTCGGTTCCCCGCGTCCTGGCGGTGTCTCTGGTAGCGCCAGACCCACGAGCGAGCTCGTTGGTGGAAATGGCTTGTTCCAAACCCCCGAAGGTTGGTACCTGTGCTCCTTTTCTAGATCCAGCTCATCGGTCTCATCTCCGTCCCCCAGCTGAGGCTCTTGACGCGTGGTTCGAGAATCTTCAAAACTACGAAGTCACCTTGGTTTGTCGTCTCCGCCCATCTTGAACCCCCGCTCACACCCAAGCTCAATAGGAGGAGATGGCTGCCGCCTCTCTTGATGTTAACTTCAAAGAAGAACTGAGCGCTATCGAACAATGTAAGCGCCCATTGAAATCCCTTACCCTGTTTTTTTTTTTCGCATCTAACATGCGCTCCATTCAAGGGTTCAAAGTTTTGTCGGAAGCAGAGCGCACAGCCGCTCTGTACAGTCTTCTCCAACATTCCACCCAGGTCCAAATTCGCTTTTTCATTACCGTTCTACAACAAATGGCTAGGTCTGATCCGATGACTGCTCTCCTCAGTCCCGCTATGGGTGGTGAGTCTCAGTCTGTCTTCGGTTCACCCAACCCGCCTTGAACAATCGTAGGTTCCATGCAAAGTCAAATGGAAGCAAAACTCGCTAGCATGAGCCTCAAGTCCCCCGGCTTTGCTGCTTCTCCCACCACTCGCAACTTCAACATTGGGCCCTCTCGCACCTCTTCGGGAGATAACTTCCTGTCCCCCGACTCTGCCACCCTTCAGGGTCAGGTAAATATGGATGCAGCCAACACTCTCGCGCAGCAACGTGCCAAACTGAAGGCCAGCAACGCTGCACATCGCATCTCTGCCCCCATCCTCGCTGATAACCGCAATACCTGGAGTTCTGGTGTCTCCCAACTGGGTCAAGTTGCCGAGCGTCCTTCTTCTCCCGCTCAGGAAATCACCTTACAACCCCCGCCCCCTGGGTCACGCCCCAAGAGTACCGACTTCTCCGGCGCTGCCAACTCCTTCCGCGCTCCCCGCCCTAGCGATGGCCTCGACGCCCTCTCTCCCATTGTTGGCGACAGTTGGGCTAGTATGGTCAACACCCCTCTTATTCCCATGTTCCAAAACACAAACAAGGATCAGCAGCGCAATGGACAAAACCTCGATGCCGCTGTCAACAAGTTGAACGACTGGGCCGCCGGAAATCGTGTTCCACTCATGGAAGATCCCAAGAAGTACCGCCGACCATCCAAGGCTAGCAGCGTCGTCAGTAACAGCGAACAGCACTCGGAGGACCAGCAGAGCGGCGGCGAACGTCGAGGGTTCCGTAACGTCAGCGGCACGAACAACAACCCTAGTCACAATGCCAATAGCAACCAACCCGGACCCGGGAACTGGGGATCTACTTTACGGAGCCCGGCGCTCTCCGCTGGCATCGGCAGGTTCAACGATGACAGTGGTTTGAACTCTGGAGTTGGTATCGGTGGATTCAACGTGGGTCTCGGCAGTCCCGGTATTGGCATGGGCCTACCAAGTGGAAACATGTTGGGTGGAATGCCGGTCTCGCCGTTCGGGATGAACATGAACATGTTGAACATGATGGGGATGTCGCCTGAAACCCAGCTGCTTGCGGCTCAGATGGCTGCTGCTGGACAATTTAGTCCATTCCAAATGGCGGCTCTGCAACAGCAACAGCAACACGCTGCGAACCAGAAAGCGACCAGGAGCGTTAGGAGTCCTGGTGTAAAGTCGAGTGTCAGTGGCCGGACGGACAAGAAGGATGAGGAGGAGGTTGATCCCAAACTTCTTGAGGACGTCCCCGCTTGGTTGAGGTCGCTAAGACTACACAAGTACACACCCAACTTCGAGGGCATGAGCTGGAGGGATATGGTCATTTTAGACGAAGCTCAGCTCGAGGCGAAAGGGGTCGCCGCTCTGGGAGCGCGGAGGAAGATGTTGAAGACTTTCGAAGTCGTCAGGAAGAAGATGAACGTCGAGTTTCCGGCCGGGGCCACAACCACCACTACCACTACCTCCGCCTAATCCCGGTTACCTCTCCCCGATCGACAATGCGAGAAATACCTTCAACGTCAGGAAGGACCCTTTGCTAATCTCCCGTTTTTCTTATCTTTGTATATGCCTTCCACTTTTTCTCCATTCCCTCGCTTCTCTGATTCGATTACTCCCTTCTCTAAACTTGAACATCTCCTACAGACTGTCTAGCCTTGATTCACCCCGACGTGCTTGGAGTGTAGAAAGGTTCGGTTTCCCTCTTTCTCATGTATGATGTCGTGTACTTCTCTTCCCTCGGTTTGGTATGAAATTCAGCTTTTCCTCCCTCTCGTATCGTAGTACATGAGTATATGAAGGATCAAGTTTGCGAGAGGGGTTGGCTCTGAAATGGATAGGAAATTTCCGGTATCCAATAGTGATAACTTCGGCGACCTGAACGAGTCCAGGTCGGAAAAGGGTAGGAGCCCGGTACTCTAGTACTGAGAATATCCAGGTGGGTTTCCGGTAGACGTGAGACCGAGATCTCTACTGCTTGAGGGTTTCATCAGCGATGGCTCCCCGAACAATGAGGATCATTTCAGCGTCTGAGGGTGTACCGGAGTCACCCAGGTCCTGCTTCCGCGTAGATTCGCGAGGGATCCTGATGCTCTTGGGCATTCTCTTCCCCCCAGTGATCATATCGCGGAAACGTATATGGGATAGTTGATAGCAATACGGACCATCCCCGTCCGCCACCACTGGATGTCTCGAGAGGTCGTAGTGGATGTTATCTTCGGCGCGTTTCTTCAGGTCGATCGTAATTCGCGACATCATCGCTACCTGTGATCGTGGCGGGAGGGTGAGCAGATGGGCTCGGAAACGTTCGAAATACTAAGGTAGGAATAAACGTACCGTCATGCTGGTGATCCACGAGATGCATACAACAGAATAGAATCAACGGTGAGCACCCTGCAAAGAGGGAGGTTTATGCGACGTCAACTTACAGGAGCTCAACCCTGAGCCGCAGAATCGTCATCAGCACAAAGAGCGCTACCGATGAATCACAGGGAGACCTGGCGCTCACTGTGCAGATATATTTTGTGTGCTGGGCGGCGCAACAGCGATCATGATCGCGAGGATGAGGGTGATTGAGAAAATTACACTATCCGCGAAACAGCCGTATCACGCAGACGATGCAGAGGGAGTAATGGAATTGTCAGGGGTGAGAAGAACAAGCTCAGAGCTTGATGTCAAGGCGCCTCACCTGTAATAAATCATGCCTTCTGCCAGAACGGTTTGCAGGATTGGGCTGTGGAAGTAACCAGGAACGGACCGAGTTTGGAAAGCCTTGTAGGTGGTGAGTGCCATTACAACCGTATCGTATAGGAGAGGCAGCCAGGCAGATGCCGCGGCTATCTTGGTCCTAGGGGACGAGGTGTAAATTTGCAGGTTTGCCTGACCGCTGTGGTCGGCATTACGCACATTTTCGGTTCAAACACCATTGTGCACGCTATTATACGCTGCATCAGTACGTCTTGAAGACAGAGCTATGGGCGAACCACACGCACGGGACCTAGGGCCATTGTGAGGGACGGCTAGACCAGGGCAATGTAAACATCCTCGTTTAATACCGACACGGGCTCTTCTTACGTGTGCCGTAGAAGAGCAGCCAGGCGTTGATGCCAAACTCAAGAACGAGTAGTGCTGCAACAGACCAGACGACCATCCTTTTCCCATTGTATAGCGCCTTTATCCTGAAACCCGATCAACACGGGAAGCCAACAAACACAGAGACTGAATCGCACCGAAGGAGCATCATCAGTCCAACTACATTGATACCAATAACCGTCATGGAACCTTCGTAGCGGACGAATCTGGCACACCTAGGGAGGCTTATTGAATGACATTTTCTTCTTGGAGACAATTAGAGCCTTACGTCTGAGATCACTGTGAGCGGAATGAATATGGACGTATGTATCGCGCGTACCTCGGGGTCCCAATTCGACAGGTATGCTGTGGCAGGATGAGAGAGACGGGAAGATCCGATAGCGGACGAGACGAACCATATAAATTCATGATAAATCCCAAGGGAATCAGATAGCGGTTCTGAACGGTGTCTCGTCAACCGTACACTGATGGGCGAAAGATCCGGTCCATACTTACAAGCAGAAACAAGTATACAACTTTGAAACGCGGGTGAGTGCCAGGGCCGAATCGTTTCACAGAAAACGACTTACGAGGGCCCCGAAATTTCTTCCAGACGTATTGTACCTGTAGTACGATCTTAATCGATGGAAATTGCCGAAATGGTGAATGGGCGAACCTCGTCCGCGAAAGTGATGAGGTGATCGTAAATTAAAACAGTGAAACCAGCGAAACCGACAAGCTGAGGGGGCACGGTGCACGGGCGTGGTGTCAGTTTTGGGACGGCTGTGTGGGTTGACGCATTGAACGGAAGAAAACTTACAATGGTTGAATGGCTGGAAAGTCGTAGACGTGTCAGCTTCGAAGATATACTCGATTCCTCAGACCTTGACATGTAGCAGACCACATACATGGTACTTAAGTCTCTCCCGGTATCATCCAAGGTTTTGGGATCCACGAGCGACTCGTTAAACGACATGCAAGAGGTGCGAAAGGGCGAACGATGGCCAGAGGTGGTGTGTGAGTGTCGTTCGGGATGCGAAACTAGGATCGCATCGACAGTGAGGATAGATTCGAGGAGATAGCGTCGAATAAGGAGCTGTGGGAGGGAGAGCTAAATCCCACCCAGAACCTGAACTTTATGCATCATGGACGAGCGACGCAGTGCAAAGCGTTCGCTCGGTTGATGGAGTGGGGTTGCAACTTGCGGCTTTATTCATCAGCACATTCCCAGGTATCGTACATCAAGCTGCAAGATCGAGACCACTGCTGTCCCTGATGGCAGCCGATTGTTTCGGGAGTGGTGTCACCAAGAAAAAAATCGTGCTCAGATGGCCGCTCCTGGATCCTTTCAGATTCAAGCGCCCAAGCCTCGCAATAGCCGCCTGATGGATCCCAGCGGTCGATAGTCGACATTGATAGGAACTGCTGGTTCCGAACTCCCCGGAGAACCTTTCCCGTGCTGCAAAATAGGCCCAGTAGGCGTGGTTTGGTTCGGGTCGAAACCTGACCCTCCTCAAGGCTGTTGCTTCCGTGGAACAATGATCTTGTAGGCTCCCTTGATCACGCGCAGGAACGGCATCTCTCAGGCGTCCTGATTGTAAACGGGTATTGTACATCGGAAAGACACATTACCCACAAAGTCCAATGCCCGACCAATGCCTCTAGGAATGTCCCCCGAACCCAATCACACAGTATATATGCATCAGTCACTGCCCAACTGATCGGGGCTGTGGGTATCATTGGCCGCCCTGCGAGTTTGCAGTAGGAGGCTGCACATCGATGAATTCCTCAAGGTAGCGATCATTCAATATTCAATATTCAATGTTCATCGAGGAAAGATCCTAAATTCCATTGTAGATTCGGATTGACCCGTCCATTGTCGGGCGGAACAGTCCTAGCGTGGCAGGCGTGGCCCCAGGACGAGAGACCCGCCCGGTATATCAGGGGTTCAGCGTGTTAAATAGACAGGTACAGTTTTTGGGACTGATACGGGGGATGGGGTACCCCTTCTGATTGCAGGGTACAGTCGCAAAGGTGATGGCTAATTCAACGTTTGAACCGCTACAAGTTCGATTGGTTCGAAACGGAGAGGTGCATGCATTGGGACGATTCATCGTTCCATTTGATTCCTACTACACTTTCGGAACGATCCGCGGCCGGGGAGCAGTCACCTTACCACGGGGTGAGGAAAGGCTTGAAGCGGACCGGGCGAAAGAGGTTACAATACAGTCGTTTCATCAAAGGTTCGAAGGCAGGGATGACTTGTCCCAAGGGGCTTCCATCCGCCAAAAAAACTGATTCAAATCCCAACGTAGAATCATAAATCACTCAGCGGATAAACACCCCATTGCCCACGGTGAAAGGTTGGGGTTGAAATGTTTGTATCCCGCTTGCGTGTCTCCGGTTTGCTTTATTCTTCATGACAACGCGAAGATCGGCGGAACTGGAAGTCAATGCATCCGCTTATCAACCAGGCTGAAATACGGTACATACCTGTTGGAGTTGAGGCTGGGATCATTCTTTCAGGCTGCATAGCAACCCACACGTGGATCTCGCACCAAACCCAATCCTCAAGCACGGATCAGAGGCGGAAAGCGAAAAAACCCCGCCTGACTCGAGGGCAGCTTACGCGGTTCCAGACTAAAGCTGTGTTCTGTACAAGATTCAGCGCCAGCCTCTGTTCTGGACGTGCGACGATGTCGCGCAGTCGCAGTCTGGGATGGCGTTCCCAGGCCATGAGAATTATCTTACCCGGCGTAGCGGGGAGGCGTTGGATGTAGACAGCGGAGGCCGAATTATGATATCGATGGCCGAGGAGTACATGCACACAGCGACGTAGCCCTTTATCAGCTGGTAAAATTCCAGACTTTGAAATTGTAACGAGCATCGTTCAGATGACGTGCAAATGACATCCTCGGATAGTCATCGGCACCGTGACCGGCTTGTGGCGCTTCGGTGGTTACCCACACCCGCCACAGCTGTACTAAGCTCCTATCCACAAATCGTACGCGATGCCACCTATCGACTTCCTGAAGGTAGATCTGGAGGGTCCCCAGTACATCCCCGAGTACTCGGCCCTGATCACGGGGAAGTCATGGTAAACTCTCCTCCCGTCTACGGCCTAGATGGAGTTTAAATTCCACCCAGGAACCTCAAGGAGCCGAATCAGGATATCCTGGACCTGTACTCGACCCAGATCAAGGCGTTCGAGGAGATGATTATCCGGCTCCGCAGAAAGTCCAACGCCAAGCTGGCCGTCTTCCGCATCCCCTCGGAAATCCTTTCAGAAATCTTTCTCTTCTGCGTCGGTGGCGAGTTGACCTGCAACTCCCGATACGCCGCACGGACTTTCGATTTCATCTACGTCTGCTGGTACTGGAAAATGGTGGCATACGAAACCCCTCAGCTATGGTCTACATGGCCCGGGGGTTGCATCGATGCATGGCCGATCCTCCACTTGCGTTCCAAGAACGCTCCGCTCGATATCCACCTACGAAATCGTCCCATCCACCTCGGGGTCTTGGAGCCCATCTTCACCAGCTTCGATACCTTTAGGCGCTTGCGTTCCTTCGATTTCAGTGGACATGCCTCATGGTTGGAGTTGTTTCTCAAACACTTTGGGGTTGTCCTCGACCACGGAAACACTTCGAACATCGAAGATCTCCGACTCAATATCTCGTGTATGGGCGCCATGTCCGGATACGAGACATTCGAACGCATAAGCCGCTTCTTCTCCTTGTCCTTTCCCAAACTCCACACACTGGAAATCATCAATCTCAGCACAAACTGGGACACCTCCTTCCCATCCTTGTCCTCTATCACCGATCTGACCATTCGAAATCCGCCGAATGCGAATCGTCCCAAGACGGAGCAGCTGCTGTCATTCATTCGGCGTAATCCACGACTGAAGAAGTTAATCCTCGAGGACGGAGCGCTCCCCCAGTCGGATGACACCGGAGGTGGAAGGGGCTGTCTGAGACTACTTGATCTCCGGAGCCTTCAGCTCACGGGAGACCTACTTCCGATTATGCGCCTGCTGGAACACCTGAAACTGCCCCCCGAGCTACAGTATGCATCCATCACGGTGAACGCTACAGGGTCCTCAAACGACGTGATTGTTTCGGGCATCAAACCGTTCCTCCGCAGTTATTACCTATCCGAGGACTGGGAGGAGCGCCGGATCGACGGACTGCGGTTGTCCCTCGACGATCTGCAGACAACAATGTTGACCATCTCCACCACGCCAAAGGCGACGCCCTCACAAATCCCGCTCCCTCCCATGAACATTCACATTCAGACATATCAGGACAAGAAACCGTTATCGATGGAGATTTTCCAGTTCCTGCCGCTAGACAATCTCCGGGATCTCTCTCTTGAATCCCTGGAGTTTACCGCGGAACAAAGCAAATTGTTATTCAGCCGAGTCCGGAGGGTGGAGGAGCTATGCGTCTCTGCGAGTTCAGGGCCTGGGGCTATCGCAGCGCTGGAATTACCCAGTCCTCCGGGCAGGAACCAACAGGCTGGCAAGAAGAGCAAAGGGAAGGCGACAGAGGTCCCTGCCAATTCGAAGAGGCAAAAAGGAAACCCCAGGGGTGGGAAAGGTAATTCGCAAGTATGGCTTTTGGGAAACAATTGACTGACTGCATGTCTCCGACCTCTTTAAGGTGGCAAGCAGGGACCTGGAGCAAGCGGGAAACAACCCCTCCCCTCAACCTCTCAAGATGGGCGGAACACCATAACAGTCGACGACGTCCCCCTCCCAAAGTTGAAGAACCTTCTCCTGTACGATGTGGTATTTGATTCTAGATCTGGGAAGAAATACAGCGGGGTCCCGGCAAAGAGACTCGTAAACCTGGTGCGCGACCGGAAGAAAGCTGGGTACGGATTACAAGAGCTGGGGGTACAAAGCTGCACGGGGTTCGGTGCAAAACAGGTAAGGGTGTGCGAAAGGGTTGTAAAGACGGTTATCTGGGATGGGGACGAGAGCGGAGGATTCGGGCACACTTGCACTCACCACAACCATTACTCGGACGACGAGGACGACGACTATCTCAGCCCTAACGAATACGATGCTCACTATCAGATCTATGGACGTGGCCTATGGGACTTTTACGATTCGGATGGCATGGATGACTACTTACCGTACTTCTGAATGCTGACAGATGCTGTGCGTGTACATTAGCTACAATCGAAATTGACAAGTGAATGGTGACTGTCCTTTGCGGGAATCCTATGCCTCGCCGAATGAAGGGCGGAGGCGTTATTCATTGGACGTTGAACACTTTTTACTTCCGCTCCACTGGGGACGATTCTGTGGGCAAAGACGCTGTGGATTAGCACAATTTCTACCGCATGATGAACCCAGGCGCCAGCACGAGAATCACCGCGTAACGACCGACTTGAACCCGTGGGCGTGGTTTGTGTTTACTACCCAGCTGCACAGACGAATCGTGGACGCCCCCTTGGCCCCGGGCAGCCCTCGCTAAACCTAACCAATACACAATAAAAGATCATCTTTTATCGGTGACAACCAGTGACCGTACGCAACATTCTACATTTCTGGCACTGTATAAAAAGAATCGAAGCCTGCAGCCCGGCCGATACAATATATACTGCCCAAAATAGCTGCTCCATAACAACGCGACCCCCAAAAAACCCGCAGATTGGCCCGGGGGCTGGTCTTCAGTTGACCGTATTTGGTTTTAACCTCAGCTGACATCGAATCCCCAGGCTGTTGTTTTCGGTGGATCAGGACAGAATATTTATTCGAGGCCGAAAGGGAATAGCCTAACGCTATGGATGTGATCCGAACGTCCCCAAACGAAATCGGATTAAAGTGTTGTCCGTACGATGTGAGGACATACAGGGTATATGAGTGGCCCGCCTGTAGTGAATGGAGTCCAGGTCGGGTGCAAACACCTATGGGGTGCAATGTGCGTCCAGCCCCGGTACACCAGGACCCGAAAGGAACCCACATGCGGAGTCTACATGACGACGAAAGACCGCAACCAGCCAACATGCAGTGGGTTTTGGATGTGGAAAGTCACCGTAACCAGACAAGCAAGAGCGCTTCGCGCGAAGCCACCCCAGCGCGGTTAGTTTGAGCGTTCGACATCTGAGGTCTGAGGAGCGGCAAACACCATTCCCGAAACTCTCCTTTGGCTGATTGTCGACTGGAGCTGATGACGGCTTGTAGATCGCAATCAAATGCCTGGGACTTGCTGGAACAGTTGTCCTGTCACGCCTGGCAAAATGGTAGGTTGAGATGAGCGTTTGGACGGCGACGCCTGGGGAGCCTGAGCCTGAACCGGCCTGAAGCCGATGCTGACTGACCCAGGAAATCAACAGCGGAACTACTGCAGAAATTGCGGGATTTCTGCCTAATACGTTACACAGTTGGTTGTGGGGTTGTATGCGGGAGACGCGAGACCCGAAGCCGAAGGTTGATGCAGATGCTGGATAAAGGTGCCGTCGGAGGCAAGAACGGTGTGCCAGCCGATCAAGGCGTGAGAAGGTCTGACTCGCCATGTTGGAATCATCACGTCTTTGGGGGATCGCCCGCAGCCGCGATTCGAATTCTATAGCTCGCATTTCTCCGACTCCGACTGGAGGGGGTTTGCCCGGGTCGGTGGAACGTGCACAGTCGGCCACCCTTCTTACTGCTTACGAGCGGCACCATCCGAGGACCGCTGTCATGGGACCGCAAAGCTCTAAAGTGGTGCGCCTTTTCGTTGTGTTTAAGTGAGTGTGAGTTTGTATGCTGCGACCCATCAACGCACCTCGGAAGCCACATTAATGGGCCATGCAAGAAGCCCGCATTCTTCTTTCAAGTTGTGATGAATTCTTCGCACATCTGCCCACGTTGTGCTGGAAGGATGCTGCCTCTTTGTCCCGGAACAGGGGCTTCTATGAACCTTGCCTGCTGTCACCACATTCCCCATCAGTCGTCTGCTCGAGGGGGCAAAGCACCAGCACCACCGGGATACAACCGGAAGACCCAGTGGCCGATCAGGATGTTACCGCGCACTTCGAAGCGGAACATGGTTCGACTCCTTATGGGATATTGAATGCAAGTGCTCGATGGCGCGCAGTGTTGGGTGCGGACGAGGAGTCCGGTGGGGTATCGGCCGAACGCGAAGCAGTTGCCCGACGAATAGGGTCGAGTCGCCTTTCAAGTGGCCTGCTTTCGCTTCCGACCAAGGGCTTGTCTTACTCTCACGTCCGCACTGGGCGGCCAAGTGGCGAATTGTTTTGTGTGGTAAACGATCCAGACCATCGCCCGAGTCTTCTGGCGTCCCGGCACGGTCACAGACGCTCTCAAGACCCGGATCTCTGAGCACCCCAAGCCTGGAACGTGGAACGTGTGGGAGACCGTGTCGGATCATGGCCGTACGGGGGAGCACATTTCAAGGCGGACCTTGGGGGTCGCCGCCTGAGTCGGGCTTCATTTCTGCCCAGTCACGAGAATTTACAAGATGGCTGATTACGTCTCCTCCGCGCTGTCGTTGCCGCCAGTACCGCCCCGGGCTCGGTCAGCTGTCTCGGCGTTTGAGACAAGAATAAGGTCAAGCTCCGGCCAGCCGACTTGTCCGTCCAGAACGCGCAAGTCGCTGACAACGGGCCATTGAATCCCCCCCCCCCCTCTCGACGTTCTTCACGAGCGATCGCCCGGAACTAAATCCCGGCTACAGTAGAAGTCGGATGCTGCGCATGGAACATGAAATGCGATTCAGCTCGAAGGGGGAAAAACGCGGCACAGGAGACCGGGAATTAAAAAAGAAATTGGGATAATCCCAAATGCATAACCATTCCGATGGTCCTCCGCTCTCTCCATTAATTCGAGCCTCAGATTTCTCCGCAATCACTAACACTTATAAACAACGGTCCCCTTCCTTCCTCCCCCCCCATCATCGATTCATCCCCCATCTTGCGCATAAACCCCCCTTCGCTCACGCCACCGCCGTCGATACCAATGTCTGAGAAACCCAGTCTACAGGTCCCCACACCTCCCGGGATCTCTCGCGGCGGTAGTGACTCTTCCGTCAACAAGATCCAGAATCTCCCCGGGTACACCACCCCCGTCTTCAAAGGTAAGGAGGAACAGAGGGCCAAGGTTCAGGTCGAGGTCGCGTCCAAGGTGAACGATATCGCCTCTGAACCCCCGCTGCCCCATACTCAATCTTGATCGAATCCCATCGTAGGGCTTCATCCCAAGAGAACTCGTCCCGAACGAAGTCAACTGGTTTTACTCCCAGCTCGGTATCGACGACACTTACTTTGGCAGTGAGTCCGTCCAAGTAATCTCGGATCATATCATCGCCCTCTTTGGTGCAAAGGTTCTCGCCTACACCAAGCACGATCCCAGCAAGCTCGTCATCGACCTGGAGAAGATCGACGAGAACCATGCCGTCTTCATCCATACCAGCCCTCCGGGTCAAACGATCACCGAAGGTCCCGGCGCAACCTGCGAATCTAGGTTTTTATCTCCACACCTCCTCTCCCTTCTTCCGATCTAACGTTTCTCACCCCACAGGATCGATGCGTTATACTTAGACAACGTTAAATCCGGTCAGCCCTACCGCCTCGAAACCTACCGATCACAGGGATCCATATCAGCGACGGCTTCCCAACAACTGCGATGTTACTTTATCAACAAGTGCAGCTTCCCAAATCCCCCACCCGCGTCTACTCGCACGGATGGGTTAGTCATCCCTTGTCTCTTCCTTTCCCCTTCCTAACCGCCCAAATCACTTGACAGAAAAACAGACATCAGGGCTGTCTCAGATCCCATCTTCCTCGAAAAAGCGTCGGAAAACACCCTCGAAATCTATCAGGACATTCTCTGGAATGTCGAGTCTCGCTACGGTCCCGTAATGGAGGTATTTGAGGTCGAGGGAAGTAGGGAAAAACGCCTCGTAATCGGATACAAACGGAGGGGGACGACAAAATTCTTCAGGTACAAGGCGGCAACCGCTCGACCTATTCTCACTCATACTAATCGAGATCCAGTGCCTTATCCACCCTCTATCACTTCTATTCACTTTATTCCGCGAGGAAATATGTCGGTAAGCCACCCCATTCTCACCCTATCCCAACCAATCCGTGTTGACCTGCCACCAGAACAGTTCTCCAACGGTATCACAATCATCTCTCTATACCTCAACCCGTTGCCCAACGTAAAAGATGCCCCTCCGATCGAAAACTCGATCCACCAGATCATGAAGGAGGCTTCCCTTCTTTACTGTCTCCCCGACAACCCTTTCTTCGTCCCTGGTAATGGCCATGCTGTGCAGGAGGCTACCTATGCTTGTACGTCACGCTCTCCCATGTCCTTTATCGACGACCCTCATCAACCCTAACAGACTGTGGTTGGATTTTTGCCCAACACTTCTGTAACCGTTTGGGGTCATCCTATCTCGCACTCAAGAACATATTGGACGAGTCGAACCCCGATCACGCCGAGGTCTTAAACGACATCAAGAGAAGGTTTAGGGAGGAGACTTTCACTCGTGAATATATCGAGCAGATCCTCCAAGCTCACCCCGAGTTGGTATGTGAACTAGATCCACTTCCAAAACGGACAAATCACCTAAACCGGTGCAGATCCGCCTTCTCTACGTCAACTTTGCCATGTCACATTACCCAGAATCTGACAGTGCCGAACTGGTGTATGTGTTCCCCATCCACCGTGCGAAGTGATACTGACCTTAATTTAGCCCAACGCTGTCCTATCAACGTTTGCAAACATTCCAACCGCTGACCGACAAGGATCTGTATGACAAGATTCGGAGGACGGTTTCTAACAAGCACGAATTACAAGTTCTCGAAGCCCTACTGATTTTCAACAAGTCCGTTTCGTGACGTTTCGCCACTTGAGGTTTTGAAGACTGATCTTGCCATAGGAACGTGCTTAAGACCAACTTCTACCAACCGACCAAGGTCGCTCTATCTTTCAGGCTTGCCCCGGAATTCCTGCCAGAGATCGAGTATCCTCGAAAGCCGCACGGAATGTTCATTGTCATCGGTAACGAGTTCCGAGGATTCCATATCAGGTTCAGGGACGTTGCACGAGGTGGAATTCGAATCGTCATGTCAAGGAACAGGGAGAATTACTCCATCAACCAGAGAATGCTGTCCGTCTCTCATAAATCGCCTTGGCCCAAATCCTATCACAGACACTGATTTATCAATTCCAGGTTCGACGAAAACTATGGCCTTGCTTCGACCCAAACTTTGAAGAACAAGGACATCCCCGAGGGAGGTGCAAAGGGGACGATTCTTCCTAGTCTCGGAGCTTCCCCGAGGCTCTGCTTCGAGAAATACGTTGACTCAACCTTGGATCTTCTTATCCCCGGCCAAAGCCCTGGGATCAAGGAGCGCCTCGTCGATCTTTACGGAAAACCCGAACTGCTCTTCTTTGGTCCAGATGGTACGGTTCCATCTGATAGCTTTCTCCGACTTTACTTATAGAGTAACCACGCAGAGGGTACTGCTGACATGATGGACTGGGCTGCCCTGCACGCTAAGGCCCGGGGTGCTGAATGGTGGAAGTCTTTCACCACAGGAAAGAGCGCGGAGTCCCTCGGCGGTGTTCCTCATGATACCTACGGAATGACCTCGCTGTCTATCCGACAGTACGTACTCGGGATTTACAAACAACTTGGGCTTCGGGAGAAGGATATCACCAAGGTTCAAACCGGTGGTCCAGACGGTGATCTCGGATCCAGTATGTATACCCCCCAGAAACCCCTGCCTGAAAATCACTTAGCACGCCTGTAGATGAGATCCTTCTCAGCAGTGACAAGACTATCGCTGTCATCGATGGAAGCGGTGTTCTCGCAGACCCTGTCGGCATTAATAGGGTGGAGCTCATTCGCCTCGCCAAGGCCAGGAAGCCCGTTGCCTTCTTCGACAAGTCAAAGTTGAGCAGGGACGGGTACCTCATAAAGGTCGAGGATCAGGATATCAAGTTGCCTTGTACGTTTGGTTGTTTCCTCGCGATATACTCTCCTCGTCTGATCTTTGTCCTTCCAGCCGGAGAAACCATTCTGGATGGAACGGATTTCAGGAACTCCGCTCACCTCAGGTTCAAGGCTGACCTATTCGTTCCTTGCGGTGGACGGTAGGCGATTCATCCCATATTCGAGGCACCTACTTACAGTTTCCGCGCGAGCAGCCCTGAAGCGGTCAACATCTCCAACGTCGCCGCTCTCGTTGATTCCGAGGGCAAGCCACACTTCAGCTACATCGTCGAGGGTGCCAACCTGTTCTTCACGCAACAAGCTCGCCTTTACCTCGAACAACGTAAGGTCGTCTTGTTCAAAGACTCGAGCGCCAACAAGGGCGGCGTCACCAGTTCTTCGCTGGAAGTGCTCGCCGGTCTCGCCTTGACTACGGAAGAATACTTGGACTTGATGATCTTCAAGGATGGCGAACCGTCCGAATTCTACCAGAGCTACGTCAAGGACATTCAAGAAAAGATCAGCGAGAACGCCGCCGCTGAGTTCCACTGCCTATGGAAGGAGCACGCGAGGCTCTCAGGGTCGAAGCCCCGCACCGTCATCTCTGACGAACTGTCAAGCACTCTAAACAACCTCCAAGCAGAGTTGGAGAACTCGGATCTTTTCGAAGACGTCCCCAGCAGGAAGGGCGTCATGAGGAAGGCGATCCCCAAAACCCTTGTTGACAAGATTGGATTGAATGAATTATTGGCGCGACTGCCCGAGCCCTACCAGAGGGCTATCTTCTCCAGCTGGGCTGCCTCTCGATTCGTAAGTTTCCGTCTCTGTCCAATCGCTTTCACCTCCCTCCACAACCTGAACACATTTCAAACAGATTTACAAGTACGGTGTTAATGGTTCCAGCGTTGATTTCTTCCACTTCGCCAGGGGGTTGGCTAATTAACTGTGGTATAATCGATGATGAGCGTTTATACATAATAGCGAGGAGTAACGGAATTCCCTCGATACGTTGTACCTATACTACTGTTTATACCTGGAAAGCTTTTGTGGATTGTTCTTAGATCTCTCACGCAAATTGTGTGTACATGGGGAGAATGCCCCGCGGAGAACACTCCGCGTTATCACCAGAGATCTCCCAAGTGGAAACCTCATCCTTCGGATTGTAGGTAACAACGTAACTTTCTTAAGGGTGTTGCCCTCTTTGACACAGCGGTCTTTCCAAGAAGCTGAGCGCTGAAGGCCTACGTCCCCTTCGGCAACCCCGGGGGGCCTTCTAGTACGGGAATACGAATACGGGCAAACACAACAACCACAGCAGACAATCGGATAGCATAGCGATCCATGATGCAATAAGAAAACCGTTCGAATACATGACATACTACAGGGGATGCTCAGATGAAACCAATCTTATTTGCAACGTCAAGTGCATCGTGATCTGGCATCAGTCGCACATAGGCCTTCTTGGTCCCGTCAGGCCTAGGGATGCGTCAGGAGAGCAACGGTGAACAGGGAAAGTGTCACGTACCGAATCAAGGTGTTGACTTTGAGCGCCTGAACGTCGTATAACTTTTTCACCGCGTCCTTAATCTGCCTCTTATTCGCCTTGAGGTCGGTGATGAAAACGAGGGTATTGTTCTCCTCGATCTTCTTCATTGCGGACTCGGTGTTCAGCGGCCTAAGCGAAGAATAAGACAATGAGGGAGCCCGTTGGGCTAGACTCCGAAAGGATACCTACGAGATGATAACTCGGTATTCGTCCATACGAGGGGCATGAGGAATGGACTTCCTGGGGTACTTGGGGGACCGGGACAAACGAAGGGTCTTCGGTCGGTGGAAGGAGACAGTGGTCCGGACCTTTCGCTTGGTCGTTGAGTGGGCTCCGACGAGGGCGGCCTTTTTAGCGTTTTTGGCCTTGGTCTCCTTCGAAGGAGCCTTGGCTGGAAATAAAGTCAAAATAGGATTGAGCATCTGGGAAGACAATCGCACTAGCAGTCTTTCCCTTGGTAGATTTTGAGGTGGCCATTTGGATGCAGTCTAGAGAGTTATCGGATATTTGTGAGGAAAAGGATGTTGAGGTCGAGGTGGGAGAACCGGGAGAGACGCATTTCCATCCAAATGAATCCGTTGCAATCCATCGTCAAAACCGCCCAACCTCCTCTCACCAACTACTCATCCAACATCTCTGGTACGAGCTCTCCCACCTCGGGGGATAATTCTGGGAAAACGGTGCTCACCTTGAGGAGGGTGGCCTCGGGGGATGGATGGGGGAGGTTTGCGATGATTCCGTCGCACCTGCCAAATCGGGAGGACGGCATCACCGACCTTCGGGCACATCCGGCCATCACCCTCCGTTTGACTTGAATATGCGGCCAACATCTACCAGGCTCCTCAACGTGCTAGTGCCCGTCAAGAGGTACGCGCATATACTCTGGTTCAACCGCATCCCTGACACATACCAGGTGCGTCGACTATGCCGTCAAGATTCGCGTCAACCCAGACCAGAAAGGCATCGACCTCGGTGTCAAACATTCCATGGTGGGTGACATGCATGCCTACGCACGCCTCCCTTCTCACTTTTATATAGAACCCTTTTGACGAAATTGGTTCGTGACCACAGGTCATCAGAATTTTGAAATTTTACCCAGAATACCTGTAGCGGTCGAGGAAGCCGTCCGTCTTCGAGAGAAGCTGAAGGACGCTGTCAAATCAATCAAGGTCTTGACCGTCGGCCCTCCAAAGGCCGCCGAAACGCTCCGCACGGCGTTGGCGATGGGTGCGGACTCCGGGATTCACGTTGAACTGCCGGAGACTGCGCCTTCTCCGGAACCACTAAGTATTGCTAAACTCATCAAGGCTTCCATCGAGAGGCAGAAGGAGCCCGTCGACCTGGTTATCATGGGGAAACAGGCGATCGATGACGATGCAGGCCAGACAGGACAGATGTTGGCCGGCCTCCTCGGTTGGTCTCAGGCAACCTTTGCCAGCAAGGTTGAGGTCGACGAAGCCAACAAAGTGGCACTTGTGACACGTGAAATCGACGGCGGACTCCAGGAGGTTAGGTGCAAACTTCCGCTTATCGTAACAACCGATTTACGTCTGAATGGTGAGTTGTACCCCGCCTCCCATAACTACATCGATGCCAACTTTATCGCAGAACCTCGGTATGCCTCACTACCCAACATTATGAAGGCAAAGAAGAAACCAATCGAGAAATTCCAACCTTCCGACCTTGGTGTGGACGTCACCCCCGTTTTGGAGACCATCAAAATCACTGAACCGCCGAAACGGGTTGGAGGGACAAGGGTCAGTCTCTCCTTTTACAGAAAAAACCGTTCGTCGGTTAAATTCCGTGTTCAAGGTTGAATCCGTCGATGAGTTGGTCGCCAAATTGAAGGCAGCCGGAATCACTGCTGTTTAATTAGAGGCTCTCACGAATCATTCACCAACTTCTACACTCAATGGGCGACCGTCCGTAAGACTGCACCGTGTCACACGAAGCAAGATTATCCGAGGACCTTAAGGAAGCCGTCCGGACCACGTCCATCGGGTCCCCGCTATTGATATTACCTCCAAACCATACACCCGGGATCGCGCCGGTAAGGCCGTTTAAACCAGCCAGCCGCCCGAATTGAGGGGGGGTCTGGAGGGACTGCACCCAACCAATGGTTGGTGTCATCTCGATCTCGATTTGTTGGTTTCATTTGCATACACCATCGGAGAGCCTCAGATACCGAAGAACGAACCTCGAGCCTTCCCAGGACGGATTGTGCATATTTCGAGCGGTCACCCAGTGTTTGGGGAGCTTCCAACACTTCAATTTCCGGCCGCCAGAAACACGTGTATAATCCAGACGACAAGAGGTGCGATACATGACAAGTACTTTAAATTCAAAGATCGATGCGAGTAAGTATACAGATGGAAATGTTCATGAGTGTTGTTCGCAACGACATATCGTTACCGTGTATGTTGATATATGGTAAATGCACAGCTATGGCTAGGACTACAGGGGGAACGTTGCAGATGAGTTTCTAACAGCATGAAAAAAAGGGTGGTGGTATTCTGAGATTTGGAGAGAAAGTGTAACTTTACATGGCAAACGATACTGTCCATTGAGTACGATGCATCATGGTTCGAGGGTGGGAACGTCCGGTAATGCTACGCCCTGTCGTAGCCAGCCGCCAAGCTCCCAGCTTCGGCCCTTCCTATACAGGTCCTTTTCCCTTTGGGTGGGGTCCGTGATCCCTCGCAGGATCAATCGAAGGCGTTTAAAGTCTATCGGTTTCAGAATCCATCCGTCGATACCGAAGTTGATGATTTCTTCTCGTTTCTCTTCGAGCAGCGAAGCGGAAACGGCAAATGTGGGAATCCGGCCGTTGAGTCGATGCGAAACCCTCTGAGGTGGCTCGAAATCCCCTTCAAGCCCCCTGATACGCTCAGTGGCTTCGTAACCGTTGAGCAAGGGCATCCTATAGTCTCCGCATGAGCTCGGTTACACATGTAAGGGTGAATTCACGCACTGGATGTCCATGAGGATACAGTCAAACTCATGGTCTGAGCGGATGATATCGACGCATTCTTGACCGTTGACCGCATAGACAACCGTGTGACCGTCCATCACCATCCTTTTCCCCAGTATTTTAGAATTGACCGCATTATCCTAAGTGCGTGTCAGGTGAGTCGCGTAGAGGAAGACACTTGAACGAACCTCGACGATGAGGACTCTCAACCGGGTCTGTTTCTTATCACCCGTATTCCTAGTCCTTTGGGGAGGGATGGAAACCGCGTTCCCCCCTGGATGTCTTTCCACGATAGCAGTGGTGGGCGCGTCACTATGAGGATGGCCCGCGGCGGCGGTTACTGGGTCTACCTTCACGGCATGTAACGGTGTGTTCGAGTCCGGAATCTCGAGGGAACCAGCTTTATCTGTGTACGAGATTTGAGACGATATATTGTTGATGGAGCGGTTTGGGGATGACATGTGGTCCGATGCCAGGGCTTCCACCAGATTGTCGATATCACTTCCGCTGCTACTCCTCCGCGATCCAAGGCCAACACGTGAAGATGTGCTGCACGACCTAGAGCCTACCTCCCCAACGACGACGAAGGGGATCAAGAACGAGAATCGACTTCCCTCACCTACTTTAGACTCGACACGAAGTTGTCCACCCAGCTGTTCGACGATCCGAGCCACAACAGCCAGTCCAAGACCCAGACCCGGGGAGGCAGCTCGAGGGGCCGCCAATTCCACTTGTTCGAACTCTCGGAAGATACTCTCGAGCTTAGCGGGTGAAATGCCACAACCCGTATCTCCAACGACAATCTCGACCGCAATGGAACCTTTTCGTCTCAAACCCTCCGGCTCCTCGAAGGCTTTACACTCGACGGTGATTTTCCCCTGGGTAGAGTATTTCACTAAGATGTGACAGATCAAAACGACTGATGTGAGGGAGGGCAGAGTTCGGCGACCCACAGGCGTTCGCGGTCAGGTTTGCAACTACGGTGCGAATCTTCCGGGAGTCTCCCACTACAACACGCGGCCCCGAAACCTCGAACACGAACTGTAGATTTCTTCGGCGCGCCTCGTTGCGGTAGATATTTGTTGCTTCCTCGATCGCGAGGTGTAGGTCGAATGGCTCGTTAAACGAAGTATCCTGACCACTCTCCAACCTCGTGAGGTCCAGTAAATCATTGATTGTAAAGAGTAAACTCTGGTGTGCGAGTGAGCGAACCCAGTGGCGACTCACGCGCAGTGCACCTACCTTGGATGCGGCATGAGATTGGTTAAGGTTCTCTCTTGTCTCCCCATCCAATTGACCATCGAGAGCCAGTTCCAAATAGCTAAGCAGGTGTTAGTACAACGGAAGTGGGCGAGGTACGTCACAAACTTGATGATGTGGTTCAACGGTGTTCTCACTGCGAAGGATGATGAAAGATGCCAACACTGGGACACTATTTTGCCTACCTTCGTGACCGGCATTTGACAGCAGTATGTTCGTCAGTTTGGTGGTCTGCAAGGCGAACTCCTTCTGCCTCCACACTTCAATGAACTAGAACAATCGTCGGTGTTCCGAAATGCTGGGAGTATGAATACCCTCATACCTTTCCGTATACTAGAGCCAACACACCGGCCGTTTCGAGCTGTTCGTCCCCCCAACGCCTACACCTCCCGGTTGTCGTTTCAGACCACACTTTGAAGGATTTCCGGGGTTCCAACGCAGCTGTGGATCCAGCATCCCCTTTGAATGGCTTTCCAGCCCATCGGACTTCTATTTGTTGACCTTTCCTTAGAAAGACGATGAAATCGCTCCCCCCAGCGGACAACGGAACCAGTAGTAAACCACCAATCACTTCTAGCCCAGTTGAAAGCTGAAGATCGGGGAAGTCAGCCGTTACCGACTGTGATACCTGTAACATCCTAATGACGGCGCCGGTCAACAATCAAACGAGGCAGGGTTGAGCTGGGGATGGGTGTGCATACGTGAAACGCTTCATCCGTAGATATTCTGCCACAACCAAGATTTCCTGGCCGTGTTCATTGGGTCCTAGTATTTTAGCACCTTCTCCGATGACCAAAACACCATAATCAGCGTCGAACAGGTCAAGCAGGTCGTCCGCATTTGATATGATGTACCCAGAGGGGTGCTGATCCGAAGGTATGGTGTTGATCTATATGACGGAGTGTCAGTGGTTCACCCCAGCAAACGAGAATTTTTTTCACTTACAAGCTTGCGAGTGCGCAATCTTTGAGCGTAGCTCAATCGTTCGATGTTCTTTGATATCGACTGACTGATGACACACAACATCTGGCGGATGGGGAATGGCACCCGCATGCCATGGTGACCATAAGAGTGACAAGTAACCAAACCCCATAACTGGCCAAAGGCGGTGATTGACTGACAGAAAGTAGACATGAGTGGCCTTCCTTGGTGCTCTGGTTCTACTTACCACGGACATCGATGCACGAACGCCCATATTACCCAAATCTAATGAAGACGATGAGAACAACCAAAAATCGACCACCAAGATGCCTAACATTTGAGATGTATGGGACTCATCGCCCGCAAGAAACAGTGGGTCATATCCTATACACCAAACCTAGTTAGGGATAAAAACTATGAAGCAGATAATGGCGGGCAGACCAGTGGTGGCTCTAGGTCGTCCTTGCTCTTCACAATGAGACGAGCGGTTGGTTGATCTCTATCGTACAACAATCGCACTTTGTCTGACAAGAAGTAAGGACCAGTAAGCGGTGATACAAGAAACATACTTAGCGCATATAATTCACGAGCCTGACATATAATTCCTGTCAGTCTAGTTCATGAACATACGGTTCGAAGCACCAGCCTGTGGGGGGATATCTGATGCCGGGAAATGAAGACCCTTGAAGAGGTCATGTGTCTTGCTCCAATCCACCAGTTCAGCAACAACGAATCCGTTCCACGCCTCGTCAAACTGATAAGCGAGCACTCGGTGGAACTTGGTCAGCTCTTTTACGACTCCAACAACGACATTCAAGAAGGTCTTGAGATCTGGAGCGTTCCCAAATTGCTCGTTGATCTCCGACATCAGCGCGAACACATCCATCATACCAACGCTACTTGTGGAATCGTTGCATCTAACCCTTCCTTTCCTTCTAGCTGGGTTGGGGCACCCATCGCTATCAGCGGTGGTGCTCCGGCCGCCTGCGGGGCCATGTGATGATTCGAACTTGCGGAGTCTCTGCAGCGCTTTGAGCGGTTTTGACCGACTCGTTGTGCTTTCCAACACATCTTGTAGATTGGGTTGCCACTCGTGATCGCCGTTGAGGCCATGGATCTCGGGAAGGATGTCGGCACTCCCAGCAGATTGGATTGTTGTGTCGCCGTCGGTCCGCAAAGATTGAGTGGGACTGTCGAGCGAAAGTCCCATGTCCGTGGATCCCGACCCTGTACTCCCACTGGCAGGGGATCCGAGCAATGAGTGTTCTGTCTGTGATGGGTAAAGAGGGTTCACGTTATCATTCTCCAGCTCAAACTCGAGTATTATGAGGGGAAGTTGATCAGGCCGTCCTGGCAGCTTTGGGCGGTGAACAGCACACCATGCCTTCCACCTCTTGCGCCGTTCGCTGTCGTCGCTTGTATCGTCAGAACCAGGTTGACCCCACCCAGTAATTGTGATTATATGCGGGTTGTAATCACCCCCCTCTTCCGGTGTCCAGCTGTTGTCAACACATTGGACGCTATCCCACAGCAGATCCGCCTGTGAATCGGATAGAACATCTGTAATACACTCGAGACCGAAAAGATATCGAGGGCTGAGTGCTAGGATTTCCGTCGAGTTCTGTGTGGCGTTGAGTTTGTGAAACCGGGCCGGAATCAGCTAATGGATGATACCTCTGAGACTTGTCGAACCGCGAGTGTTCCGGCATAAGCGTCCTCGGCGACAACGATCATTACGCCGAAACCTTGTATCGCCCCAGGAGTTCTGATTGGCTGAAGAAATAATTTGGGGGGGGGTGCAAGGGTGGGGTTACGAGATACGTACCTCGTCCTCACATCTGCGAATTTCGCCCTCTCGACCGATGACGACGTGGTTCCCGTTCTCGTCGGTTTCATGGCGGTACCCTGTCGTGGCAAAATCTCTAACAGCTTCAGGTTCGCCATCCATTTTCAATTCGACAGATTTCTGGTCCGAGCTCGGGGGACTTGAACTGTCGTCTACTTTAGTCTCCTCTTGCACTTCAGGGACTTGGTGCATCCTCCGAGACGAAACGTTGCTATTGTTTGAAGAAATGTATCTGCTCTGGCTGTTGGTATGACTGCCCGATCCACGCGAGGCTGCACGAGAAGAACCGGAGGCTGAGGACGATGGTGGAAGGTGGACGATTCCCGAACGAGATATATGTGATATATGGGAGTCATCGGAGTGAGTGGGTGAAGCGCGACATTTCTCGTTCATGGTATGTTCGGTGGTATCTTGCAGGGACTTGGATTCGAAAGAGGTGAGAACTTTGTCCCCCGGGGGCTGGGGAGGAACTGGACTGGTATCAGAAGGTGAACCACCCGGAACCGAGAGGTCCAATTCAGGGGGAGCAAGGGGACCAGTGGGTCTGGAAATAGATAGTTGGGTGGAGGCAGGAGACAGACCAGCCTCCATGAAGGAGATCGGAAGGGACGATTGGCCATCAATGGGTTGGATTCTTGGGGAGAAAGGATCGGAGGCTATGCGGGGATGCTCTTCGGAGACATCTGAAGGGCCGGCTATCGCGGTTCTTGAAGGATATGAGTGGGGCGTGGGATGGGGGCGAGAGGACATGGGACGGGGCGAAACCATATCCAACCCCGCCGTCGATTTCTTACGCGTACCACCGAGTTGGTTGGTAAGAAGGTTTTGCAGAACAGCAATATCGCCGGCTTGGTTCGAATTTCTGCGGGGAACAGGTCGCTGGGATTGGGTAGGAGGTGCGGGCTTGATGCCGGTGAGGAGGGATTTGACGGGATACACGTACGAGCTTGAGGGTTGGGGAGACTCGTCGTCGTCTGGAGTTTTCCTGGACCTGTCGTCATCGCCCTGCATGACCGGAAGAATGTGGTGAAGAAAGGGAGAAGAGTAAAGCGAAGGGGAGAAGGTAGACAAGTCGGATTTGAGAGGAAGCAGATCAAGTGGGAGAGTCACGTGGGCGCTGGTATGATGTCACCGTTGGCGATCGAGAGGGAAGGGACTCACGTTTAAAGCGTGCGGTGGAGCAAGCAGTGACCCCCATTCTAGTATCTACCCGAGGAGAGTGGAGCCTCCGTCGGCCTCCGTGCAAGTTCCACAGGTGACGATGGCTCACGTACAAGAGAGAACAGATTGCGTCACGGATCTCATGAGCGTTGTCTCAATTCCCCGCGACAGAATCATCTTCATGACGTACAAGAGAGCGCTCTCGTCCCATATCCGGTTGGGGCGTGGTCTCCCATGATCAGACTCCGGGTCCTGACGGCAAAAGGAGCGCACTGCTTAGACTAGATTCCAAAATCGCAGTCCAGATGGAGTCGACTCGACTGTAATCACATTTTGCGTGCACAGACTGGAAACCCGTTCGATTTTGATTTTGCAGTTTGAAAGGGCCGATCTCCTGGACGGTCGGTTCAACGAATAGCTGCGGATGAGAGCCCCTGGACAGCTGTGATTGCGCTGCTACCACCATCACTCACACTGCAAGAGCTCGCCGTTCTACCCTCAGATATGCGGAACTAGAGAGCTGGTCCCCTGCCCCACCATGCATATGGACCTGTAACAGGAGTAGCAAACGTGGGAAAATCTCCACCTGACGCCACACGTGACGGTGATCCGTCTTGTCGTCGTGGTTGTGCGGTGCTCGCCACCCGTCTTCCAAAGTCAAAACCCCACCCCTGAAACTTCGAGGTCTCGCGATGTCTACAGCCCATCGACCAACATGGGACCCCGCGCAAGCCAAGGATACGAAAGCTGGTTCGCGTCAGTTTTCGGTCCGAGACATGGCTGCACACACCAAACTGAAGTTCCGGTCTGTTTCGATTATTCTTTCCCGAAAAGCGAGGCGCAATTGATCGTGGCTGGGTATTCACAGTCAACCTGGGCAAACATCAACGGGCGATGTCAAAAAACGCGACCTTCGGGCAGAACTTTTGGCTGCGGAAGCTGAAGCCAGGAATAAGAAGAGAAAGGCGGAAGGTAAACCTCCTTTAGAAGAGGACATACGGAAGGCAGCCCCGATTGAAGCCCCGAAGGAAGGAACCCCGGCAGCCGGGGATGATGAGGTTAATAAGAGGCGAAAGCTGCTGCAGGAGGCTCTGGAAATGGACAAAGACGACGAAGAGGACGACGAAGAAGAGAAAAATGATGATGATGGCGACGAAAGGTGCGTTCCTGCACCAGTTCGCCAGGAATTACACAATCGAATCCGCGCATGCACAGCGACGAGGATTCCGAGGAAGAGGACGATACAGCTGAGCTTCTTCGTGAGCTCGAGAAGATCAAGCGCGAAAGGGCGGAGGAAAAGGCGAAACAGGATGCTGAACAAAATGCTCAACAGATTGCAGATAGAGAGGCGGAGATTGCGACCGCAAATCCTTTGTTGAATCTTGCCGCTGCGCTTGGACAGAACCCCACCGGTATAGACACCACCGCCCCTGGAACTTTCTCCGTGAAACGCAGGTGGGACGATGGTCAGTGACACTCTGTCCTTCCTGCCCAGTGGTCTCAACTCACTCGTGTCAAGACCTGATATTCAAGAATCAGGCAATGAATTCCCGGAAGAACGAGGGCGGCCAGTTCGTAAACGACCTGTTACGCACGGAATTCCACAAGTGCGTCCACACTCCAAACATACACCCCGTAGAAACTTAGCAACGTTGCAGGAAATTTATGACCAAGTTCATCAAGGTATCCGCTGTCATCCCTGCGCACCATAACCATACTAATCTCACCATCCCAGTGATTCACGTATTGTACTTCTCCGTTGGTCCTGTGTGTATCTGCTTTCATTCGTCACGCTTCGCTATCTATGGCATCAGTCCCTGTTCCACGTCCATCCTTCTGCAGCCCAATCTGGCATTTCCGTTTCGAAGGATCCGAGACTTGTGGTATACCTCAACGCATGTAGAAAGATGTACAGTTTCTCCGGCCCAGGGTCTGGGTGAAGCGGAAGGTAGCATTCTGGACAATACTGATGCCCATTTTCGTCCAAGGGGAGTAAGCTTTCGCTTAGTTCTTCGGTGGCCTCGGGGTCGTTCATCCTCGCGGCAACCTCCTCACTTGTGAATTGTGGCTTTGCCCGTGTCATAACCAAGGGTTCTCCTAACTCTTCAATTTCCGCGGGACCACCTCGTCTCCGTCGATTCCGTGGAGGTGCGGCTTTAATCTTCATGTCCCTCGGTGTCAGTGCACCCTTGGCTTTGAAGACGACGTCCCGCCAACGGCTCCAGTCTTCATCTTCGTCCTGGGAGGCTCTGTGAGTACCCAATACAAGAAATGTAAGACGGTGGGTATCCGCGAACCTTGAGATTCCGGAGTCTGGTGATGATCTCGACTGTCTCTTTTGACAGCGGAACGGGCGAGCCCATGCCGATATCACGACCTGTCTCCCGAGGAAGAAGTTTTCCACTACCTACCCGAGATACTGTATCTGATCTGGTCAAGCTGTCCGAACTTTCCGGTAACTCTGAGGGTGGGAGAGGGGCAGATCGCTCATCGCTTGGGGTCAGATCCACACCCCCTTTGCCCAAGTTATCGCCCTGACAAATTTTGACTCAGCAACACGAAGTAGGCGTAAGTCTGAGCATACCCAAATCCGTGTCTCCGAATAAACTTGATCGTTGGCAATTGGATGCCCCAAGTATTGTAGATGAACTCGAATCTGATGTGCTGCGGGGATGATTAGCTTTCTAGTGGCGAGGGCAACTTTCCTCGCTCACATCTCCCGGTTAACGGTCGACCTGTGGAGGTAGATGTTCGTTATTTGATCCTTTCCGAAGGTGGTATTACGCCGCCCTCGACTCACAATGCAATACACTTGTGTCGGTGTTTGGGTCATATCTGATTCGTTGGAAAATAGTCGTAGCAGGCTAAAAAAAAGTCACCAGGACCGGTGTTGGGTACCGATGTGAGTTGTGCCTAGAACACCGCAAAAAGAACCTCTCACCTTGCCGTCTGGGTGAACGATGTTTAGTCCCATTTGGCGATCTACCGTCAGAAGCGGTTGATCACAAGTAACCTCTTCACTGTTCCACGATATTTGACATCGTCAGCAATGAGTCAGGAATACTAGGCGGCGAGACGAAACACACGCTGGGAACTCTCCCGTACAGCGAGCGATATACTCTTTCTTGATGTTCCCTTCTCTAAACTCTGCCGAAAGCTCGCTCGCCGTTCTGTTCGATAGCCCGAGAATCATCAACCCTGAAGTCAACCTGTCTAGGCGGTTTACAGCTGGGAGAAGGAACGTATTCAGCGTAAGCGGTGCGATCAGACGCTTAAACTCACTGTATATCTTTCCGTAACCAAACTCGTTCTTGAGAATCTCCACGAGGGTATGGAGGAAATATCTTCCTGCTGCATGGACCGGCTGAAGGGCTACGTTAAGCGGGAGGTACACCCCCGGGGAATTGAACCCACTATGCTTCCTGGCTTGTCGATGACGATAAATTCCCTTTCTGCGTCATGATGGATGATTTTCACTGGCTTGGCGGTGACTGGGGGTTCATGCCTGTGTACGACATTCCTAAGCCAGAGGTTCAGTCCCATAGGAAATGTTGTGGCGAGTAAAATACTGAACTCTATCCGGTCACCGTTTCGGATAATAGTGTCGGGTTTGGCAATCTCCCCGTTGATTGTGGTCACCCCGGACTCGAGAGCATATCTCTGGATGGGGAACGTGGGTGATACTCCGGACAAAAATTTGAGGGACTTACATAGTAGTCTATCGATCGGTCCCGGAACTCGGTCGACACAACCTCCAACATCTCTCGACCCAGCCATCGGCCTTTGGCCATGGTAGTATAAGGGTACCAGTACGGGTTGATCTTCCTCAGCCCAGTCGGAGTTAAGTATGATCGCGTGGTCGGTCCTGTTGGTTCCGTGGCCATGGCGGCGTTGAGCATTCGAGAGACGACACGCCTGAACTCTGTCTCCGCAGGTACAGTCGTCAAGGGAAGATGCACACGAGAGGTGTGTCTGTTGAGGTCTGCCAGGGTGTCTTTGATTCGAGGCAGAGGATCACGACCGGATCGAGACTCTTCGAGGATCGACCTGAGCGTGCTCTGCTGGCAAGTCTGAACCTCTCGGCTGCGACAGCAGCAACGGTTCGAAAACTCGTGACGCGTTTGACTGGCTGGTCGCCGCTGGAAGCACCGGAAAGATATCTGCCTCATCTGGGCATCGCGGTTCTGAACATCCGTGACGTCGGCAATAAGACCCACATGGCCTCCTCCAGCGGTTTCCGTGGCCAGTATCCTAGCCCCCCTTAGTACCCGTCGGGTGATTTTAACGCGTCGTAAACCTTTCCAAACCCTTACATAGGATCTTCACACCTATTCTGCCCGTCCGGTGCCCTTCTCACCAAATCCCCACATCCCATTCAATACCTGCTGCAATCACAGGCCCGGCGGGATCCCGGTGGACCCCGGCCCACGATTAAATACACGACCGGTAGCTTGCGTTACGGCCACGTCTGTCGCGCCCCATGGCCAAGTACGGTTTCCTCCAATTCTTGCGCGAACAAAAGGCGCGTCCTGTGCCCCTCGTGACTCAGGACCTCACCGGCAAGGTCGTGTTGATCACTGGGGCAAACGTCGGACTCGGCTTCGAAGCCGCGAAACACTTCGCTTCCATGAACCCCGAGAGGCTGATAATTACGTGTCGGAACGAGGCCAAGGGCAACCAGGCCGTCAAAGGCAAATTTTCACTCGCTCATCCGGTAATGGACACACGAGCTGACGCGTTTCGACAGAAATAAAGGAGGCAACGAAATTTGACAACGTTGAACTCTTTCTTGTCGACCTTGCGAGCTATGTGTCGGTCAATGCATTCTGTGAAAAGGTCGAGAATGCAGCGCTTGCTCATGGCGAGTTCATTCCAACCCCGGATGGTTGGGAACATCAGTACGTGTTTCAAAGTGACTATAATCACGGTCGGTGGCCAACCAGTAACTTCTCGTACCTAGGTTGCAAGTGAACCACATTGCAACCGCACAACTCGCGATCCTTCTTCTTCCGCTCCTCCTTCGAACTGCTTCCAAGGGTAATGCCCCTCGTTTGGTCTTTGTTTCAAGCTCCGTCCATCTCTTGTTACCGCCCCTCAAACCCCCGGCCTCCGACCAAGGTATCCTTGAATGGTTGAACGATCAATCCAGGCCAGAGGGGTAAGGAATGAATTCTCCTCGAGCCTATTCCGAGTGTCTTTGACAATTTACTTTGTCGTCCAGGAAGCCAATGCAATCCTGTTATCCAGTATCAAAACTCCTAAACCTCTTTTTCTCCAGGGAACTCGCGTCACGTCTACCGGAGGACAGTCCACTTGTTGTCAATGCCGTTAATCCAGGTCTTTGCATCTCTGCATTGCGGCGCAACGCTCCATTATCAGCCGGGTGGTTTTCTGGTTTTTTGACATTTTCATCTCATGGTCCACTGAACGTGGTTCGAGACAATTGGTCTTTGCCGCGTTAGGAAACCAAGACAAACCGGATGAAATGAAGGGGTCGTACATCTCGAGTTCGAAGGTTGTGGAACCCAGTGACTACGTGATCTCGGACGAAGGCACCAAAGCTCAGAAACAGTTATGGGTATGTTTATCACACCGAGTGTATCTCTTCCCGCCCGACCTGACCGCCACGCAGCACGAGACATTGGACGTATTGTCCAAAGTTTCCCCCAACATTCAGTCTGTCCTCAGCTCGAACAATCTTCTGTGATACGTTAGTTTGCTTCTGCAGCTTGGGAATCGATTAGTGCCTTCACATCGCGCCGCCACTGCGACGCTCACGCATCGCCGATTTCTCAATCCAAATTTCAGCTCCCAGCTGGGTTCTGCCTTACCCTGCAAACAACTGAGATCCAAACCCAGCAGCAAAGAATCGATAAGGTGATACATTTACTGTAGCGTAGCCAGGAGTTTTGTAGTAGATTATACGGCGGTAGGCATTATGTATACAAGAGACATGCTAAAGGTAGCGGTACATGGCATCAATGCAAAGGGGCCCGGGAATAATCACTGCTTGGGAGGAGGTCGTTTGATTGGGGGGGTGGGCCTGTTCTCAGCTGGCTTCAGCCGTTTAACGAGAGAGTTGTCCGTAGCTGGTGTCTCGCCCTCGACGTCCTCCCTTGGTCGTTTAGCAGCACCCATGATGGACACACCACCGGTGTTCTGGGGAACCGGTGCAGCTGTAGTCGGCGCCCCACCTCTTCCACCCAGAGTAGTATTCAACACACGTCCCGGTCCACCACCTCGTGTCGGGGGGGTTGGCCGGTTAGGAAGCTTGTTCTGTACTACAGTTTGCTGAAGTCTGTTAGCAGCGGGAATAGGCGGCTTCTGACCGAGAGTTTGGCCAGGAGTGGGTCTCTGTGCGAGTGTTTGGGCAGGAGCGGGCTTCTGTGCGAGTTGGGCCGGAGCGGGCTTTTGAGCGAGTGTTTGGACCGGGACGGGCTTCTGTGTGGGGGGAGCGACGGTGGTTGTATTCGAAGTTGACGCGGCACCAGAGCCCTGTAACTCCAGCACTTTGGCCTCCAATTCCTTGACTTTTGCCTGCGTCCTCATGAGTTGAGCATCCTTCAGCCTTCCCTTGGTTTGTTGTTCCACTCTGCCCCTCTCAATGGCCTTCTCGATCTCCTCTTCATGCGCCTTTTCCCATTCGGCCTTTGCGGCAACAATTGCGGCCTCGACGTCCGTTTCTGCGCTTTTTTCCACACCTTCTCCTGAAACACCTTTCGCAGTAGTGGCCTCGAGTTCCTTCTTGTGCTCGGCACGAAGACGTTCTTCCAAGACCTTGAGCTCCTCAGCGTGCTTCTTCTCAGCTTCCTCGTTCGTGGAGACTGTTGTTGGTGGATTCTCGCTTTTCACGGCTGCGACAGCTGTGTCGACGGCGGCCTGTTGTTTGGTGGCAAAGCTTTTCTTCTCCGCCTCCAGTTCCTGCATTTGCTTCCGATAACCAGACTAGAACAAAAGCCTCAGTGGATAATAACGAAATAACAAGTGACTGCTGCTCACGATTTGCATGTAGTTCTGCTTCAACTGATTCCTCAGCTGGTTCTCCTGCTCCTGCGCTTTCTGTGGGGAAAATTGAGAATCGCATACGGAAGAGTCGCAGGCGACTAACCTTCCAGTTGGTGAGTGCCTCGTCCCTCTCTCGGAGCACCTGAGCTTTCTCCTCTTCCCACGATCCACTGGATGTTCCCTCTATGGTGGACTGGGCGGCAGATTTGGTCCATGCCTCCTTCTCCGCGAGAAGAGCGTCCTTCTCTTTCTGTACCGAAGCCTAGGGACCAGTTAGACATGGTGTCAGGCCCGAGCAATATCCACTGACCAGAGTAGCAGTTTGGTTCGACAGCTCCGTAGCCTTGGCCCTGACTTCATTGAGAGAGGCCTCCAGTGATGACTTCTCCTGTTGGAGCGTCGCGATTCGATCTTGGAGAGTTTTCGAGTCTGGGGAATCTTGGGGAACAGTGGAAGATGCCTGCGCTTTGAGACCATCACGTTCGGCAGTGAGGGTTGCGACTTGGTTCTTGAGATCCATGATTGTCCTGTTCAGCCCAGTGACTTGTTGTCGGACGCGTTGGGTCAATTCCTTAATTCTGTTCTCCGAGCTCTCGGCCTGCACTTTGGTCAGTGCCGGGCCTGAAAGGGGGCCGTAAAACAAACCTGTTTTTTGAGCTGGTCGACCTCCATGTTGTCCATCACTGGTGGCCTCTCTTTCAACGCCGTTTCCACAGCTTTCAATCGCTCGTTCTCGTTCTTCAGCGCTTGAAGTTCATCAGGATCGATGCGTTCGTACTACCACCCCATAAGTCGGCGAGCACGAGGGAATGGAAATGCTTATCATACCTTCGTGAGAAGTTGTTGATTCCTCTCCTGCCATTTGCGATTATCTTGAGTGAGTCGGGTGATTTGCGAGTCGCGAGCATCTAGTTCGGCCCGAAGCACAAGTAACTCTTGCTTGGCGGGGGCCAATTCATCGGTTACTTGTCTCAACTTCGTGTCCAACTCGGAAACACGTTTGCCCTTAGCTTCACTTTCAACACGGAGCGTAGCGTTGCTTTCGCGGTAGACACTCAGTTCGTTGATCTTACTCATAAGCATGTCGTGATCGGCTTGGGTGGTGGCTGCCTCGGTGGCGCGTTCCCGCTCCTGTCCTTGGCGTGAGTGCGAATGAGTTCCACAAACTAAAGTACTGTACCTCAGCAAGTGATGCACGGGCCTGATCCAGGCTCTGATACAAGTGATCGACTTGTGTCTTGAGGCGAGCGGTCTCTTGTTTGCCAAGTTCCAGCTGCAACTCCACAATCTCCTTCTCCTTCCGCAGCCATCCAACGACTGACCGTAGTTCTGCAAGCTTGCCATCTGAAGAATCCCCTTCTCCTTCTCCTGGGGCCGTAGAAGAAGAGTTTGCAACGTCGCGAATCTTGGCAGCTTGTGTGCTAACTGACTCAAGATGATTGTGAAGAAGGGTGTTCTGGGCAACGAGGTCCTTGCAACTAATGACCAAATCAGCGGATTGGTAGGACAAAGGGTCAGGCGACTTACCGAACATTAAGTTCGGAGACTTCCCTCTCGAGGACCTCCTTCTGTTGACTCCAGCTGGTTTCGGAAGTAGAGAGTTTGACCTGGGCGGTCTCTGCGGTTGTTGTCGCATTGCGGACAGTGAGCTTTGTTTCCGCAAGCTGTTGCCTCAATTCTTCCACAGCCTTGATCGATTCGGCATGCGCGACAACCTCACGGCCGTACTTGTCTTCGGCGGACTTAGCTCTTTCCTCCAACTGCTGGAGTTCTCCTAGTCGCGAGGCCTGGGCGTTCTCAACGCTCCTTTCAGCAGAGCTCATATCGGCGATGGTATCTTCCAAGAGTTTCTTGTCCTCTGTCCAAGCCTTGCGTTCGTTCTCCAGGTTCTTTTGCACGGTAGTGAGGGCCTCGCTACTCTTGCGCAACTCAGTCTGCGCTGTTTCAATTCTCTCGCGCATGGAAGTTTGTTCGGACTGGACACGGATGAGAAACCGTGCTCGTTGTTAATTGGTTGGCCCTTACCTCGTACGTTGCGATCTGTGATTCAGTGGACGCCCTGAACTCGTCGTAGGTGGCACTGAGAGAAATCAAGGCTTCTTCGTTGGCTTTACTGATTTCCTGGAACTGGAGGATATGACTTCGAGCGTTGGCGAGATCAACCTCGGCGACCTTTAGAGAAGCTCTATCTGGAGGTTAGGGCAAGCAGCACCTGAACGAAGCTTTACGTTACCTCAATTCGGCGACTTCGGCTTCGAGCTGCTGCTCTCTAGTCAAAGATTCATCCATCGAACGCGGTCCAGTGGTGGAGCCAGTGGTAGATCTTCTCTCGTAGACAGCCAACTTCTCCTCGTTGCCTTGCAGTTGTCGACTGAGTTCCTGTACTCGTTCGTCGAGATGCTTCCTGCTGGTTTCAGCACCAACGAGTGCCTCGCGTGTCTTGCCCAGCTCCTCGACCTAGCACAGTATTAGTCACATACGGATGGGTGCTAGAGTTCATGCGTACCGATTTTTCAAGGCGAGTCTGCAAATCCTTCACCTCGATTTCCTTCTGAAGCGAGACGTGGCGAACAGAGTCCCTTTCTTGGCTGAGCTGGCTTCTGAGGTCCTGGCTGTAAAGAACGACGGTTTGAGGTATCATCCGGGTTTTGGGGGAAAATTCCCTCACGTTTGTCCCTCAAGCATCTGAATTTGGCTCTCTAGTCGTCGGCGATCGTTCTCTCCTGAGCGCTCGAGGTCATTGTGCATTTTCTGGACGTTGGCCATGAGATCGGAAAGGTGAGATCTCTCCACCGCTAGTGTCCTGTTCTCCTCTACTAAGCGGCCTTGAACACCCTGAAATATTTTCAATACAGCAAAGAATAAAGTTGGTAAGTCGTCTCACCTCCCATATCTTCTTCTCTGCGCGGAGATTGGAAGATTCATTGCGCAACTGGTCGAGTTTCGCGTTCGCAGTGAGTAGGTCTTCAGTGAATCTGTGGCACTCGATGTCGGCTCGAGTGAATTTTTCATGAATGTGTTGGTTGCGCTTGGCCAAACTCTCGATTTCGCGGGCAGAAACGGCGACTTGCTCCTGGACCATTCGTTGACGATCTAAAGGTCGAGATGAGCAACACTTTGTGTACAACTTGGATTTTCTTACCCGTGAGATATTCAATCCTGGCGTTGGCCTTGGCGAGGGCAGCACCAAGCTGAGCAGCTTCTTTCTGAGCCAACATGACATCCTCTCGGAGTTTGATGGCATCGGTGCCCATCTCGTTCTTGTAAGTTTCGAATTGACCTTGGGTCTCGGCCAACTCCTTTGCGAGGTCCGAATCAGAAACACCATTGACACCAGGGCTGTCATTAATCCCGGAGGTAGATCCAGGAGCGCGGGCTGAGGCCCGTGCAAGCATAGCTTTCAATGCGTCTCTCTCCTTCTGGTAAGCCTGGATAGTTACATCGTGGCTCTTCTTCTGACTCTCCAGGCTTTCCTGCATCTTCTGGAGTGCTTGATGGGCTTCCAAAACAGCTTCGGCCTGCTCCTGCTGAAGACTTTCGCGATACTCTTTCTCCTCAGCCTCCATCTTGGCGCCGAGATCCCTGACAATCTTCAGCAGCCTCTGATTCTGCTCCTGGAGGCCTTGGATCGACCTGAACCGCACCAAATTGTTTGTAATAACCTCTTCCATATTCGCAGCAGGCGCCGTCGAAGGGTCGGTCTCAAGTTCCTCGTCTGAAGGGATGGATGGATCCTGGATCCTCGCCAATTCCTTCGTCAATGTCTGAACCTGAAGGCCAAGATCGTTCAGCTGAGACTCGAGCAACTCGTTCTCCCGGACGGTCTTCTTCAACTTCTGGGAAGTCTCTTGAGTAAGTGTGGCGTTAGAGTCCCTGTCCGTAAGAGCGGAAGCCAGTTGCGAAGCCAGTTGCCCTGCTTCAACCTGCAGACGTTCGTATTCGAGACGCTGTTGTGTGAGTATGGGAGCACGTTCTTCGATCTGAGCGAGAACGGCCTGAAGAGTCCTATCCATGTGGTCGTATTCGGCGGATTTACGAGCGTACTCCTCTTGAAGCTTGACGTGTTCGGCATACACCTCAGTAAATGTTTTCCCGCTACGCTGGGCTCGACTAGCCATGGCGACCGTGGGGCTAAGACCCATCATGCCAAGGTCTCCTGGAGAAGCGAAGACGCTACCGCGAGCAGGAGTGGAGGGAACGCTTCCAGGAGTCTGAAGGATGCCGGGAGCGGTAGAAATCGAAGGAGCGATGGGGAAATCGTTGGTATCCAATCCACGAAGAAGCCTTTCCAATTCTTGAACTCGTCTCTCGGCATCATCAGCCCTCTTTACCTCACGTTCGATTTCGTCCTTCAGCTTCATTTCTCTCCTCTCGGCCTTCTCGCCGACGGTTGCCCAGTCCCGTTCAAGACCGTCAACGATTTCCTTTGCGTGTTGTTCCCTCTCCTCCATCATGACGACAAGGCGGCGCAATCCTGCAGCTTCGCTGGAATAGGTGGCCTCCTGCTCGGCGAGTTGCCCAGTGAGGTCCTGAACGCGAGTAAGAGCTTGAGTGAGTTGTTGAGAGAGTGACTTGTTAGCGGCCTGAAGAGCCTTGATACTGTTTTCCGAGGTTGAAGAAGCTTGGACCAGTGTGTCGCGTTCCGCTTGAACCTCCAGAAGTTCTGCATGTTTGGTTCTCCGGTATTTGGAAAACTCGTCGGATTTCTGGTTGAGTTCGTTTGTAGCCCGTTCAGACTCTTCCTTGGCCAAGGAGAGTTGCTGAGAAAGGGAGTCGAGCTTGTACTGGAAGTGAAGAACGTTTAGGACGAAAACCGATGGCCGGCCAAGCTCAAATACCTTGGACGAATTCTCGGTTGAGCGCAATTCTCGAATCTGACTCTCCAATTCCTGATATTCGTGTCTTGACTGTTTGAGGCTAGTGCGAAGGGTAGAAATCTCCTCTACCGTGGAATATCAGCACGCAGGGCAGCCACAAGAAAACGGATTTCCGTACCATCCCGCTGCGCGCAGTCCTCCTTTAGCCTACTGACAATACTGACGAGGTCACGTTTCTCCCTTTCTACGTCCTCGATTCGAGTCTTGAGATTACCCAGTTCAACCGACGACGCGTTGTGGGAACTTGAAGCAGATGAGAGTTGGGTTTGAAGAGCGACTCTCGCGGTCGCTACCAAACGACGTTAATGGGGTAACGGCAGCCATCCAGACCGCATGAGTACATACCGAGTTCATCCCGTTCAGTCTTGGTGGTCATTAGCTCCTTTTGCAGATTATCCGCAAGGTTCTCCAGCTCCTTCTTGTCATTCTCCCGGTCCTGGTACGCTTGGTCCAGTTCAACCTCCTTCTTCTCGGCTTCAGCGCGCAGTTCCTCAACCTCGCGGGTTGTGGCTTCCACTTGTGTCACATGCGCCAATAAGGTTCTGTATAAATGAAGAACCGCGTCTTCGCTAGGAGTTTCTAATGGCTCTCCGGGGATTAGCGCACTGAGAGCGTTGAGGTCAATGTCAGGAGGGAGGGAAACGGTAAACGCGACTGAGGTGGAAGCGGAAGGGATGTCCTGAGAGGAAGCGGCCTCTTGTTGAACGGCCGCGGCAGCTGCGGCGGCCTTGGTTTTTCTACGCGTTGAAGTCATTTGGAAAGGATTTCCAAACGACGAAAAGTCCTCCAGGGAGTGGTGTGGGTGGAGAAGGGGAGGGCGTGGGTTTCTGACACGATGCTGCCACGGCTGATCGGACAATAGGCGCGTATAGTTGGATCACAAACAGATAAATATTCCAAATGTAATCCCTTCAAGGGCGATTGTAGTCTCACTACAAACGCGAACACAAACCAACCATTGCCCGCCCCAGAAGTCTACGAACCCCCAAACTTAGCCGCAGGCTTCCGTAGGCTGAAACGATCTACAACGATTTTCACAATGTCTCTCCACTCTGTCATTGCACCGAGACCTTCGAACGGCTTTAGCGACGTTCTGCTCAGCCGGGGGACTCCCCTTACCGATATCTCCGCAAGCCAAGGCTTTTCCTATGGGCCCGACAACGTGATACCCAATCACCTCCTGTACAACACGTAGATGCTCGCTCGTGAGGGGATGGTCATACATCAGCGTATTCATCGCAGGGAACACATATGTTGGGGTTGTAGGCGCGAGAGCGCGTAACAACGATGTCTAAACGTTCTTCCCGTTGAGCTGGGGACAACCAAGGCGGCAGTAGAGGATCGTACCGCAAGGTTATCACAGGTACCATGCGCAATTTTGGAAAGGGTGTTTGCAGAGCATGGGGCGATGAGCACGATGTCTGCCCATCTGCGAAGTTCGATATGGAGGATTGGATCACCAATCTTGTAGTTTGCCTATAGGAGACACGGTCATGACATCTGGGATCAACCAGGACTGTAAATGCGTACATCCCACTCATCTTCATCCACCCAAACGTTCGTACCTGTCTCCCTCATCTCTCCAGCGTTAAAGAAAGTCAACGAGGGCTTTGTCGCGACGACTTGTATCTTGACATTATCGTACTGTAACGGCGGAGCATTAGAGATGACCCTCGTCCAACGCGTAGGGGGCTTACCGACAAGAGCTCCTGAACAATGAGCGGAGCTTTTATGGAAGCGACTGAGCCGGTCGCAACGAGGAGAACATGAACTGATCCTTCTGCTCGGTTCTGGTCGGCGACGAAACGAGCCATCGTTGACGACGACGATCACCACCACCTGGACAACACCTCCACCTGCAAAAATGTCTTTCTTCAACTCTCTAGGGTACGTTGGTCAATATACGACTCTTGCACCCAGACTAAACAACCGGTCCGCTAACGACTCAGAAGAATGAATCGTGCTCCAGCTCGACCAAAACGTTCAACCACGCCAACATCTGCAACGTTTCCGTCTGCGTCGGACCAATCCCCTCCCTCTCCCCAACCACAGTCGAATGGAGGGTCTGGTGGAGCCAAACCGCTTTACTTGTGCAGTCCTTTCGTCGACGCAGCCCTTGTGACGGGAAATTTCAAGACGATTGTTATGTTACCCAAGTACGTCGACGTTATGGAGTGGGTCGCTTGCAACAGTCAGTTTAATTTCTCCACCATAACAACGCCCTTGTTCTCACGTGCCAAACAGTTTTCGACTTTTACCAGAATCTCAACCTGTTTTATGGAGTGGTATCTGAATGTTGTACTCAGCAAACGTGTCCTGCGATGTCTGCAGGGCCATCGTCAGTGTTGATCTCTTTAGCGTCACACCGTCTGAGATGCTGATGGTCATCGTGAAATCCTACAGACTCAATTATACGTGGATCAACACGGATCGCAAGCATGTGCAACTGCCCGCACCAACATACATTGATTATGTGATGACTTGGGTACAAAACCTGCTTGACGACGAGAACACGTTCCCCACCAAATCAGGTACGCAAACTGTGTCTTCCGCTGTCTCCAGAGTGATTCATCGTTGCCTCTGAGGTAGGTCGTGACTTCCCCCCGACGTTCCCATCCACTGCGAAGCACGTGTACCGCCAGCTGCTACGCGTCTTCGCTCACATATATCACGTACACTATACCCAAATTCTCCACCTTCGCTCGGAGCCCCATTTCAACTCACTCTTCGCCCATTTCCTGTCCTTTGGAAAGGAGTACGAGTTGTTGGATATTAAGGATATCAAGGGACAGCCAGGCGCCACGGTCGGGATTGGTGCATTATGGGAACGCTGGAAGGAGATGGGGATCCTTGATTCTTCTACCAAGTCGTGATGTTACGGTCGCTGTATCGTGACGGGCTTTCTGTCTTGGCCTGATGGATCGTTGGATACCAAGGCTGGTCTGGATTGTCGTTCCCCAGCTACATCAGTCGGCCTCCACTGTACCCCGCTGCGGACTCATGGCGTATGAGTCAAATATAAAACTGAATTTGCTTCCCTCCAATTATAATCCTTGGATGTCCGAAGTGTCCATACTTCCGGGCAGCCACACAGACGCTCCCAGTGAATTTTGCACACACAGGCGACCCTTACGACCGCTTAAGTGAACACTTGCAAGTGCGAGTTATAATGCCCTTGACCCACTCCCTACTGCGGCTCGTGGTCTTTGATCTCATAGTCATACATTTCTATACATACGGTCGCCCGATCTCTCTTATAGCTTGGCATCCGACCCTGCTGAGACTTCCGCAACCTTGTCGGCAACTCCTTCGATTCCTCCCCCTTCAATTGAAGTCACCCATGCCAAATCGGTATAACGAAACAAAATTCCCACGTTCCGAATCGCACCGACTGTCACGGAGGGGGGCAACAGACCGAAGCTGGGCAACCGAAGACGCTGTGAAAAGTGACGCTTGGTGAAGCTCCGAGGACGGGGGAGCGGTATATGTGTGTGATGCGGTCACGAGAACTCACAGTTGATTCCTTTTTCCGCACGCGCCAATGGATTTGAATAGCCTGTGGCAGGGCCATCACCGTTCTCCCTCAGGCAGTTCGATGGCAACTCCGACTCGAGTCTTATCAACGCGGACGACACCGCGCTGGCGGAGACCGTGGCGCTAGTGAGAATTAAATACATATCAAATTCTGAATAAGAAGGCTAGTATGAGAAGCAAAACGCTTGACGATGTTTTTTCAGCGAAAAGCTGACCCAGTGGGCCGCCACCAGGCCCTCCAGGTTGGACCGTTCGTTGCCCAGTTGGCCGTTGCCGAAGCCCGCTTTGATCGATCAGGTAATGCAGATCTCATAAGTAACAACCCCTAAAAAGGAAGAGCAGCTTAAAAAAAACCTTTTTTTAAGGGCAGCTCCACTTCCCGCCGCTGGTGCGCGCCAATCCAATTGTCCCAGGCAACCCCCGGGGAGGGTTATTTGCGAGTGACCGTCTGGGTGTCTTCGCGGGGGCAAACTCTCCGTTCACCGTTCGAGGTTTTCGCCGTGTTCTGGCGGCTTGGATTCTATCTGTTGGCGGTTAACATGTTCCGTCGGAGATTAAGTCAAACCTTCTCAGATGCCATCGGCCCAACTCGAAACGCCGCCGCAGTCATTCATCCCAATGCCTGCGCCCCCAGACATACAATGGTCTAATCTCCTTTGTTACTCGGGGAACCAGGCACTTGGAACGAACACCTGCGACACCGTACCGAGGGGTGACGGAAAACCGTGCGAGAGAGGAAGAGAGAGAGGACATCCAGCGTCCACCACCGCCTGACGTCCGCCCCTCTTAAATACTTCGACGCCGGCCATGGCGCCATGACGGCGAACGATCATGCGCATTCTTTTCCAAAATCGTGTCGTCATCTATTACTGCAGAGGATAGCACATATATATGGTCTCCGAGACCTAAGCACACACACACACACACGCATTACGTCTCGTTCCATGGTGTTTTCTCCTATCTTTTGATAGCTCGCACGAGGCTGTCGATAGCGAATAATCATCTACGGAACTCAGGCTTACGCGTGGAAGACACGGAAGCCTACTGGGTCAGCCACTCATTGATTCATTGTCCGTCCCCGACCCGTGTGGGTGAAAGACAAAAGGCGGCGAATGACCGCCTCACCTCAGGGTCATCTACGCTAGTCATACGATACTGTGTCTTTGTACGATTGGGCGGTGCCTGTCTCCGGACGTCGACGACTGGTTACCGGTTACATGTTACACACGGATTTCTGGAAAGGCAACATCGGGCGCCTAGGTGTCATGATCATAAGCAATTTATCATTCGTCAAGTACAAAATAGGATCGAAGGCTCCCGGCCATCAAGCTAGCACGACCTAAGGGCAAGGAGCACGAAGTATATTAGCCAAGTGACTTGCCAGAGATGCTTAAACGTACATAATTGCTTGGGAAGATCCCTTTCTTCCCGTTCTCGTCGACGCCTACACGAGATATCAGTGTCCAGCAAGAGGTAAAACGGGTGTGAAAAAGGCCGGGATTTAGGATCCGTGGATCAGAGCGGTATGAAGAGTAGCCGCATCAGATCTGATGCAGGATAGAGAAGAGCCGATCATAGGAGAAACAGAAACTAGATCAAGGGCGTCGAAGTGGCAGAGGTACAAAATCTAGCAAGACACGAGCTTGCCTGTCATCCTCCCGTGGTTCTTTCCCTTTCCGACTTCCCAGGAATATGAAAAACCCGAAGACCGCCGTGGGGGATACAGGGATATTATGCGGACGGCAACGAGAGGAGCGCGTCGAATACACAACGAAAACACTGACCTTCCCACCATCCGTCCCCATACTTCTGCCCCCCTCTGGGTCCAGTCGTCAACCGAATCATGCCCCCCTCCTTGACAGGGATCTCGTCTTCACCCGCTGCCTGATAATCATACACCCCACGAACTGTGAGAAGACACCGTGGGTTACAGTCATCGGTGGCGGCGGTCAAATAGGCGCGGAGTGAGAATCGGCTGGCAGAAGGGGGCAGCGGAGATAGATTAACACACCGTACTGCGCACTAGTCCTTGGGGTTATGTTAGACTCCTTCTCAGACCCAGCTACCTTCACATAGGACGCGGGGACCAGGCCTTTCCCACCCGAGTTATTCGCGACCTTAATCCATCCAGACCCATCATCCTCCTCCAAAATCTTGACCGTTTCGCCTTCGCTAATGCTCAACTCATAAGGCGATGCCGCAGTGTACTCGAACACCACGCGAGCCTGTATAGCCTCCGGTGGCGGCGACCGTTCCACGCGAGCGAAAGAGGATGGTGTGGGGACAGATCCAGACTTCGTACTCGTTCTTGATGACGTGGATGCCCTCGATGAGAGCGTTGAGCCTCCCGTAACGCGCTTGGACCCAGTACAAGTTGCTGGTATCTACGGAGGCAGATTAAACTCTACCATCAGGGCTATTTACGTACCCAGAACTCACCTTGAGTTCACATTTCGCGTGGACCGACACTCCACAACGCTTACAGGTCTTTCCCAGTTTGCTCAGACCCCAGATCGAAGCCTAGGATAAACTCGTCACAAATTCAGGCACGGAGAACAATAGGACATGTCGTTCTACCTGACAGTAGCCACAAGTGGTTGGTATGGAAAAGGACGCGCTCTTGAACTCGTGCGGTCTTTGTTCTCCCTCATCGCCGTCGAGGGCTTCGCTAATCGTTTCTATTTCTGCAAGCAAAATATGCTCCGATGTAGAATGGGCAGTCAAGTCATGTACCGAATCAATAAAGTTCTGTAGGCATGAGGTGAGCCTCGACAATTGACAACAAGGAGAGAACACAGGGAAGCATACGAAGGCAACATCGTCCGCATTTCCGATGTCCTGCGGCGTGAGAACCTTCTCTAACTGATTGACGTTTCTCTCTAAGTGAACATATCAGAACGCTGCGGGGTACCCCATCGATGTTGCGTACGTTTGGAATCCATCACAGGCTTCAGTTCCCCCAACTTTGCCCTACATCTGACTAGCCTATTTTGCAATACCACCTTTGGAGCTGGGTCCATGACTATCTCTGGCTGATCGGAGAACATCAGCACGGTGATCGACCAGGCCGTTTGTGGCTTACGTTGTCATAGTGGCTAGTACATGGTTCAAAAGTCCAGTCGACCGGCGCAACAAAGGGCCGGATGTTGAAATCAATAAACAGGTTCTGGTCTTTCCTCGCGCTGACGTCCCCTAGAGCCTGTTCAACCGCTCCTACACGCTTCTTGAGAGTGTCGAGGTGACCAGCAGTCAGAGCCTGGGCATGGCTGAGGATGTTCACTGCCCTCTCAACGAGGCCGGTTTGCAGTCGCTCTTTTAAGGCGGTATCAGTATGTGCAGGCGCGAGGTTGAAGGGAACTTAGCGCACGGTAGAGCTAATCGAAGGCGATCAATGGAAGGTTATCAGTAAGACACAATCACCACTCACATTCTCCAGGGCTGGTATGTCCACATCGTAAAATTTGGCCTTGATCTTATTTGCGATAGAAGTAGAGATGATGTACGAACTGGGGGATACGGACTTGAGTCACTCGCGACCGATGATGAACTTCTGGACTGGCTCTGACTTTTTACTGTTTTGCATGTCGACTTGCTGTTGTTCGTACTGCTTGGCTACTCTGCCGGAGTGTTTGTCATCGTGTGCCCGGTCCTAAATCGAGACTTTGGAATCAGCAACAAAGATGAACCTCTGCTTGGGACACACCTGCTTCTGTCTGTATGTCTCAACTTCCAGACATCCGTCGTCGTACTAGATCTCGTAAATTAGCAACCCGCGTCTGTGTCTGACAGAGAAGTAAAGCACCATTTGTTTACTCTGGCATGAGGTTAGGGTACTAGGTACACGAGATCGTGGCTTGGAGTTGCCTCACCTTGGTGAGATCCCCATAGGCACGGTCCCTATCAGAGAGAAGCTTTTGAAAAGCCTTGACTTGCTAAGAGGACATCCGAAGTGAGACTCCGGGCAAGTAGTTGTCCGAATGCGGGTACCTTCTTCTTAGCCTCTTCATGCCTCTTCTCCACTAGCTTGAGGGCATTCACGACCTGAGCGTCTAACCCATCAGCGAGGTTAACATGGTCCTGGGCGGATTCGGAGAAGGAATTGATTAGTTCCGTGTACGCGCGACCCAGGGTGCTGTGGGACATGAGAACCTAGTTGATCCAAGGACTGAAAAGTGGCGAATCGTACCTGTTTCTGACGTCTTCGTCCCCCCAGGCCTTAGTAGGCTCCTCTCCCAACACGAGGGCGGTGATCTTCCTGGACTTTTTCTCTGCCGCCTTGTTGGCGAGGAGCAATAGCCTCCCGGAATACTCCCTCTCTAGTGCTATCCTGTTCTGATATATCTCACGGACCTATATGGAGGTGAAAGACGGGTGAGTCGAGCGAAGCGGAGGATGGGATTTGAGAGGGTAGATGACACGGTTGGGTCGGGGACTGACGTCGTTCAGAAATTCGAGATGGACATCGGTTACACTGGCGATGCGTTCTACTTGGTCCTGGCGGAAAACGGGCAGTGAGAACGGTGAAAGGAGAAAAAGGGAGAGTAAGGTGTTCACTGGAAGGGATTGACCGTACGTCTGATCTGTGGTCATGGGGATCTCGGATGAACTTGGCGCTGATCGGACGGAGGGGGTGATCAAAAGTCTATTATATATACGTGGAACGTCTGGTATTGGAGAGAAAAACTGGCAAAAAAACTCATGAGGGACTAGTAGAAGATGGGAATCTTTCGTTCCTCTTCCGACTTTCTCCTTGCAAAGACGTGGAAGTGGGCCAGCCCTCTTACGCTCTGCAACCTGGGTGGGTTGACGAACCAAACGGTCTCCCACTCATCCTCGGGCCACTTACTTCGCACGAACCCGTGTACACCCGCGCCAGCATGCTCGATGAGTTCCTCGTCTTCTGGGGTTCCCTGCACTCGATGTACGGTATAATCCGGCGGGATGCCCCACTCTGCGAGGGCGGGAAGAGACGCGGGAAGAGAGGAGGGGGAGGGAGGGGGAGAAGTCAGACCGGTGAATCCCCACAGACCATCGGCTTCTATACGCTCAGATATAGCGGGTTGGATAATCGCAGGGTGGAAGATGGGTTGACGGGTCCAGACGACGCTGTGTTCGACCTCGGGCGGAACTGTGTGGGGGATATCAGTAGAGGATTTACGGGTGAGACAAACCACTCGTGCCTGAGTAAGGCCAGTCATTCACGATTACGCTGATGAGGTGGGGAGGGGTATCGGCTCTAAAGTAGTCGACAGCGGGAATGGGCAGCGAGTCGAGATCATCGATGATTGGGATTTCGTCGATGCTGCCCTTGTATTGTCTCAAGACCGAGAGCCTGTCAGGTTGACCCCAGCGAAGGCGGTATTTCAGCAGGTAGTTTTCTTTCGGACGGGATGATTTGAGTGTTGAAGCTCGATGGGAGGAAATGCGGGCAGATACACACCCAATGTGCCCCATTTCTTCTTGATCTCCTCGCGCCAGTCACGGTACCTCAACTGAAGCATTCTGTCCCGCTTAAGCAGCCCAAGATCACTGAAGTCATGGGTCAGAGGGAAGTGTCGGAGGCAGTTTCATGGCACAGACCCGGAATTGACAAACGTCTTGAGCTGCTGCCATGTGAATTTTGCTGGGTAGTGGTCAAGGAGCTCCTGATAGGTCGGTAACCCAGTTCCGACGTGTGTCGTGGCGGGTCCTCTGCCTTCGGTGACGGTCATCTGTCGAGATCGACCGGTTTCCCACGCTGCGTCCTTTATGTGAACGCTCGACCAGGCAGGGATAAGTCACGGTAGAGTTTGGCGTGTGGCCGCGAAGAAATATGCTCGGTAGTGGCCCGGCCGCTTTCATTCGGTGCAGCAATCTGCACTCTTTCGTCGACGATTGCCCATCCCGTCTCTCTCGTCGCCGGGTACAAATACTGCTCTGGCCCTATGTTTCCTCTCTCCGCTTCACCCCAATGGCTCGCCTCTCTCGCCCTGTGTTATACGCTCTTTTCCTCCTCTCTTCCACTCTTTCTACAGCTCTTGCCCGTCCCTTAACTCAGGTGATCGATTCGCAAGTCGAAAAGTCGACTACCAACACTGGTCAGGTATTTGCCCGCGCTTCGCGTTTCCCGTTCCCGTCTGACACCTGTAATCTAGGGCACTTGGTTTGACCCAGGTACATTGATCGCATTCTACATGAGATCGAACTCCTCGCTCAGCATCCTCGAGGTCTTGGGGCGTGTGGTTACCTGGATTCGTCTTCAGACCTCGCAGTTGCCATAGCCTCTTCTCGGTTCGGAACCGGAGGCAATTGTAATCAGGTATCGTGACCCCTTTTCACTCCATCACTGACACTCAAGAATGCATACCAGTGGATCAAAATAACCAACACGGATAATGGTAAGTCTACCTATGGGAAAACCAGAGACAGCTGCCCTGGTATGTTGCCCCCGCAGCCGTCCCGTCGGACTACAGCTCACGTGGATGCTTATTATTAGGTTGTGGTTCCGGCAACTTGGGTATGTCATGATCCATCCCTCGGTCCAACGTTCACCGATCGTTCACGTATGTCGGTAAACGAAACGTAGACATGTCCCCCGCAGTGTTCAAGGAGATCGGTGACCTTGGGACCGGTGTTATACCTATTAAATGGAGTTTCCAGCCCAAGGGATGGACCCCTTAACCCTTCCGTCGCATGCCAATGGGCCATTCCACCCAAATATATCCGGCCTTCTGCGGCGCGTTAGGTCAGTGTTACTAGCCTAGCATGTCTTCACTTAGAGCTCGAGTTTTCTAACGGCCGCACCTCGGCTGATTCTCAACCAAAGCCTGTATTGACTGTATACTATAAACTCCTTGCTGCACCACGAACCACACAACTGCCCGAGAAGCGAAGCGAAGGGGGAAAAGAACGTCCGTGTGAACAGAGCATGTTGACTATCAGTGTATCGTGGCGCTGCGTTTGCTGTTCTCGACGAGAGATTCGATTGCCCTGTCGTGCGTTCTGTCTTGTTCCTCCTTTGAACTCAGTGGAACGGCAGTCACTGCACTGTGACTGAAAACGCGCTTCTTTGTGCGGATTATCTTCATGCGCGATTTACAATGCGGATCCGGGCAACTGGGTGGGTTGTTCGCGTTACTATGCAGAGTTCACAACGGAGGCGTCCAGCATCAATGGAGTCTACTTACGCGATCTCTGCGTCGGTGCTCATCCAGTCGTTTGGGTCTGTTGCTCTCTGTTTTGCGGCCAGGAGCGGTAGTGTGGCACCTTGACCGGCGATTAGACCCAAATTTGACTCAAAGCCCTCAAATCTGTACTTAGAGAATAGATCGAGATCCCTTGACCAGGGGGCAGTCTGAGCATCTCCCCTTCAAGGATGAAGTAGTCCCCATCCTTGGCCCCGCAGAGGATCCTCTCGTTCGGCGGGCAGATGAACTCCACCCTCAGATCGTATAATTCGAAAGTGTCATCCGCCTTTACGACTTGTGCGTGAGCGGGATCGGGGGTGGCCATGTTGTCGGCGGTGTACAGGTGGAAGTACTCGAGTGAAGTGGCTACGTTCGCACTCCACGCGTCTGGGGGACGTCACCAACTGAACGAGACCAAAGTCCGACATCATGTGGACCGCCCACTGCCGTTATAAACGCCCAAAATCGAATTTAAGCCACATAGACTGCGGTGAGAGGACAAGGGTAGGTCCGTGGAAAGGTTACCACTTTTGCCGCATGCCCGCCTTCTTTTTCACATGCTGTCCCCTGCCGTTCGCTCCCCGAACCTCCTGCATCTGCTTGAACTTCTTCTTTGCGTAACCCTTCACTTCCGAATCATGTAAGAACTCTTCGACTAACGTACGTTTGCGTTCTGCACGTGTGAGGTTACCGCTTGACGGTTCGCCAAAGGGAGTCTCTGTTGGTAAGACCGTCCCAATCTACCCCGGGAGCGGAATAAGCGGTCGTGTTTATTCGGATTCAAAGGACTGTTACGCACCGCAAAGTACTTCGGTAATCCTTTGATCCCCTTACCTTCCCCTTCATCCTTCCTGTAGAACCGTTTCGGATCAAGGTGGTTGCGTAACCTCAGAGCCTCGTATTCACGATATAAGCGGGGAAGATCGGCTTCAGCTGGAGCAGGAAGGTCAAACCAATCCTTTCCAGCCGTCTTCGTTTTCAGCTGTGGTCCAAGAAGCGTTAGCTGGTATCGGTCCGGTCGATGGAAAAAACGCACAGCTTTCTTCTCTTTCTTGGTGAGAGGCTTTCCAGATTTCCCAACTTCTGGTGGAGGAGGTGGTGGGGCGGGCAGGTATTGTTGGGAAGCTGTCTTTGTTGATCTCGATGCCAAATTTTCGACTTTGTCGACTTCGACATCTCGAGCAGGGGCCACTTTGCCGTTCTTGGTGGTTTCAAAAACGAAGTAAGGCTCGGGTAGTTTTCCAGGATTCAGTTTTGGTAAATCTCTAGAAAAATCTGTTTTCGTCGTAGTGCATTCAGAGTTAGGTGAAGCCTTACGTTTTCTTCGAGGTGACAATCAGAACTTCCTCCTGCTGATCTGCAAAGGAGTCCAATGTTGGTTTTTTTGAGAACCGTCGACGCACGTTCTCTAGATAAACCAACAAATCATCTCTCGATAGCGGTGGTTCTTCCTTGGCGCCAGCCTCAGGTTTTGCGCCAGACTCAGACTCCGGGTCTGAGCTAGAGCCAGAGTCTGAAACGGAATTTGAATCCGAGTCTGAATCCGAGGAGAATCCAGATAAAGATTCAGAGTCGGTCGCGTCTTCGGGGTCGTCAAAGGTCATGACATTGTCATCTGTCGCCGTCTGCTTGCCCTTCGCTTTGGGGGAGGCGAGTGAAGACATTTTTAATGCTGAGTGGAAGATCGGAAACTTCCGACAACCTCCTCCCTCGATCATGCAACGGGCTTGCGTTCAGAGCATTCACAGGTCGACGCGTAAAACAGCCTCCCCTTTTCTCGTTTCCCGCTTGAACCACACTGCCACGACAGCCAGCGCGCCCACACCTCCCCCTCCTCCTCCAGAGAGCCATGAACCTCGTCAAACCCATTTTGGTTTCAGGACGGTTCCTGAGGAGGACAAGGAACACTTAGTTCGGAGCGTTTTCAGCTCGGTCGCCTCGAAATATGATCTGATGAACGATGCCATGTCGATGGGCGTACATCGGTTATGGAAAGACGACTTCGTTTCACTGTTGAAGCCCGGCTCCAAGGGACCTATCAAATGTCTGGACGTTGCTGGGGGCACAGGCGATATTGCCCTACGGATATTGGACTACGCCCGGGAGAAGTACGCCGACAGGGAAACGACTGTGGACGTCGCGGATATCAACCCTGGAATGCTCAAGGAAGGTCACACGCGGTTCAAGGGGACCATGTACCACAACAGTATGTAGTGCGCTTGACCCTCCAGTTGATTCTGGCTAAGATTTGTTCCCAGCCCCTCAGGTGTCCTTTACGGAAGCAAACGCACAGGATATGTCGCACGTACCCTCAAACACTTACGATCTGTACACCGTCGCGTTTGGTATCCGGAACTGCACATCCATACCTGCGGTGCTGAAGGAGGCCCACCGCGTCCTCAAGCCAGGGGGTACATTTGCCTGTCTCGAGTTCAGCAAGATGACGAATCCCGTACTGAATACGTGAGGGATCTTCACTCCCCCGATCGCTTACGGCAGAGTAGCTCACTAGATTTTCAGTTTGTATGACCAATACTCGTTCTCGGTCATTCCAATGCTCGGGACGATACTTGCAGGAGACCGTGACTCGTACCAATATTTGGTCGAGTCAATCCGCCGGTTCCCCGTCCAGCCAGAGTTCGCCAGGATGATCTCTGAAGCCGGGTTCGCAACCGGAGCCATGCGCGAGGGCAGGGGTGGTGCGTGGATAGATCTTTGGGGAGGAATTGCGACAATCCACACCGGTGTCAAGTTAGAGTAGAATGGGAGACGTTCAACATAATTCGAGATAATGAAACATTAAACTGTCATCCTCACCGCCACAAGCGCGTCCGCGTGGGGTCGGGCGAGGCGATCCCATCAGCGGCCAGTCAAGCCACACCTCAACACCACGGCATCGATTCCCCCTCTCTTCCTCATACCACCATCCCCCCCTGCCTGAGATTGCTATCCGATTTGACGAAATGGCCGCGAATAACCCAACCGTCTATCCGATGCCACCTGCAAACGCCGACCTGGCCACAACTTGGGCCTTCTTGGAAGAGGGGGTCGACCACATCATGACCAAACTCCAGACAGGAGTGTCCTATTCCAAGTACATGGCACTCTACACCGTCTCATACAACTACTGTACCTCCTCCAAGATGCACGGGGGAGGGGAGACACTTGGGATGGCCGGACGGAGTAAGTCCTCCCAATACAGGCATTCACCACACACCCTTCCGTTTTTTTCCTTTGCTCTCCTGTTTGACGTGGTTGACTGACAACGTACGCACGAAAAACAACAGCTGGTGCAAACCTCATGGGATCCGATCTGTACAATAACCTCATCCGTTTCCTTGTAACCCACTTAAGGACGCTCAAAGATGTCAGTTTTCTCGACCGATAACCGATGTGACAGTTTCAATGACCCCTTTCATCCCACTCAGGCGTCAGAATCTCTCCAGGACGAAGCGCTGTTACAGTACTATGCCAGGGAGTGGGATCGGTACACGACGGGAGCCAATTACATCAACCGGTTGTTTACCTATCTCAACCGACACTGGGTGAAGCGAGAAAGGGACGAGGGGAGAAAAGGTGTCTACCCCGTCTACACAGTACGTCTGTCCTCCCTGCGCTCTTTCACCGTCCGCAGCGGAGTACATGTTGATCACGCGATCCTCCCGCTTGTTGACGCCGCCGCAGTTGTCTTTGGTGCAATGGAAAAACAACTTCTTCATCCATATCCAAAATAAAAATTCCAAGCTGGCCGGTGCCATCCTCCGACTTATTGAGCGCCAGAGAAACGGACAAGAGATCGACCAGGGACTCGTCAAGAAAGTCGTCGACTCTTTCGTGTCTCTTGGCCTTGATGAGGCCGACATTAACAAAGCCCACTTGGACGTCTACAAGGAACACTTCGAGTTTCCCTTCCTGGAAGCGACCGAAAAGTACTACAAGCTCGAGTCCGAAGCCTTCCTCGCCGAAAACAGCATATCCGATTACCTCAAGAAGGCCGAAGAGCGATTGAGAGAGGAGGAAGACCGCGTGGAGAGGTACCTGAACACGAACACGAGGAAGCCGCTCATCAGCAAATGCGAGCACGTATTGATTAGGGAACACTCCAAGCTGATGCACGAAAGCTTCCAGAGTTTGCTCGACTACGACAAGGACGAAGATCTCCAGAGGATGTATGCGCTACTCGCGAGGATCCCCGATGGTCTTGAGCCGCTGAGAAACAAGTTCGAGGAGCACGTGAAGAAGGCTGGTTTGGCAGCCGTTGCACGGCTTGTCGGGGAGGGGGGAGCATCGGCGGAAGTTGATCCCAAGACTTATGTTGATGCATTGCTCGAAGTCCATCGTAAGAGCTCCGAGACGGTCAAGAGGAGCTTCAAGGGTGAGGCCGGTTTCGTCGCTAGTCTCGACAAGGCTTGTAGAGACTTTGTCAACAAGAACGCCGCGACTGGTACATCGAGCACCAAATCTCCCGAATTATTGGCCAAACATGCGGATGCTTTGTTGAGGAAGAACAACAAGATGGCTGAAGAGGAAGATCTCGAGAGCGCCTTGAACCGAGTGGTATGTATCTTTTCTGGATAATCCAGCCTTTAACGTGATCTGATCTCCCGCCCAGATGGTGCTTTTCAAGTATCTCGAGGATAAGGATGTCTTCCAAACCTTTTATACCACCAAACTCTCCAAACGCCTTATTCACGGCGTGTCAGCATCCGACGAGGCTGAGGCGAGCATGATCTCGAAGCTGAAGGAGGCGTGTGGTTTCGAATACACGAACAAGCTCCAACGCATGTTCACCGGTACGTAGTGAGAAAAAGTAGCGATGCTTTGTCACTGACGCTCCTGATTGCTTGCTCCAGATATGAGTCTGAGTAAAGACTTGACCGATCAGTTCAAGGAACGGATGGCCCAGAATCACGATGATATGGATATCAACTTCAGCATCATGGTTCTCGGGACCAACTTCTGGCCCCTCAATGCCCCTAACAACGAATTCAATATTCCCGCGGACATCTTGCCTGTTTACAACCGTTTCTCCCAGTATTACCAGACAAAGCACTCCGGAAGGAAGCTCACGTGGCTATGGAACTACTCCAAGAACGAGCTTAGGACAAACTACCTCAACCAGAAGTACATCCTTATGACCAGCTCCTACCAAATGGCTGTGTTGCTCCAGTACAACGATAACGACACTTTGTCGTTGGACGAGCTTGCGACCGCTACGGCCATCAGCAAGGATGTATTGACGCAGGTGCTTGCGATCCTGGTCAAGGCCAAGATCTTGATCAACGAGGAGAAGGATCAGTATGACTTGAACCCCAGTAAGTCTCTCCCCTCTCGCCCTCACCACCACGTCGCTGATTTGGGGATGGTAGATTTCAAGTCTAAAAAGATCCGTGTCAACTTGAACTTGCCCATCAAGGCTGAAGTCAAAGCTGAGTCTGCGGACGTTTTAAAGACTGTTGACGAGGACAGGAAGTATGTCATCCAGGCCACGATTGTTCGGTAAGTTTTTGAGAGGTGTTACGTCTTTGACACTTATTTACAACCACTCACGACTGGAATAGTATCATGAAGGCTCGTAAGACGATGAAGAACAATGCGTTGATTCAAGAGGTCATCTCGCAGATCTCGCAACGGTTTTCTCCCAAGATCCAAGACATCAAAAAGGTTTGTAACACACACAATGTCTGCCATGGCTTGGTCCTAACAGGGGTCACAGGCCATTGATACCCTATTGGAGAAGGAGTATATTGAGCGGGTTGAGGGTACTCGTGACACCTTCAACTATGTCGCATAAATACGACTTCCTACCTCTCTTCTGGCAAAGGGATCTCATCTCAAGTTCTTCGGCTTTCTCTACTCACTATATGCGGCAGAGTCGAGGGCGGTCTCTCTTGGGTCGTGCATGGATATCGATATCTTGTAGCGTATTAAGTAATTGTCTTCACTTTCCCTCATTTTTCTTCCTGTAGTTTTCTTTGCTCGAAATCATCATTAGAATGTACAAGCATACTCGACGCGCTCAAGACGAATGAGACGCAGACACGTCAAGTACGTTCTCCCTTGACACTGATGAATGCGTAATGTTTTGCAGAAGTTCTGGTACGGCGACACCGACCAGCCCCCGATCGTACGCACACTCACCGGTCACCCATCTATCCTTCACCGACTCCAACTCCTCCCAGGGGGGGCGCGGGAGCGCCCCCGGCGACACGCAACTCACCCTAGGGTGGGGGACCACCCTGGTGTCCGGGGTCCTCAATCTGGGCGATCGAACGAAAAACACAGGGGGCTTGGCCACAGAACAACCAGCGTACTTTGAGGTAAAGCTTTCGCGTACTGACTGGTAGCAATCCTTGTGAAGAAGGTTTTGTTACTATGTATGAATGTAAAATAACCAACGGGTCTTGGTAGAATGGCGGAATACATGTTGCCTAAACTGGCTGTGTTGTTCCCA
>Ga0307515_10000358_pt1 | contig 112133 bp, 108 predicted proteins | sample 17_EM_MG_FD_194513 | JGI IMG/M metagenome (GOLD analysis project Ga0307515, IMG submission 194513) | Populus trichocarpa ectomycorrhiza microbial communities from riparian zone in the Pacific Northwest, United States - 17_EM | ecosystem: Host-associated > Plants > Roots > Unclassified...
AGCGCGGCCTGCAAGGCCAGGCATTGGGCGGAGCGCGCGCAGCGCGCCTCGTGAACTGACTCCCCGGGGAGTGTCTGAGCGCAGAGAGCGCAGCGAACGAAGCGAGTTGCCCCGGGGCCGCCCGATGCCGAGCATCGCAGCGCAGTCGGCCCCCCCAGGGGCCGACCGACGAACCCCGAACCCTCAGCGGGCACCGCTCGCCGCGCCCGCTGCGACAGACGCACGCAAAGGCGGTCGCATGCCAACGGCCGCAAAGGGCCGACAGCCGTCGTTCGAACACGCCGACCGTTTCATGCTTCGCGGGTCGCGCGAAGCGCGGTGGAGCCACTGACATGCGACGCCGCCGTTTCGTCTCGGCGCTCGCAGCGTTGCCGGGTCTGGCTCTGGCGCAAGCCGATTTTCCGAACAAGGCGCTGAAGATCGTCGTGCCGCAGCCGCCCGGTGGCGGCTTCGACTTCGTCGGCCGTGTGCTCGCCGACCACCTGGGTCGCCAGCTCGGCCAGAGCGTGGTCGTCGAGAACCGGCCCGGCTCGGGCACGCTGGTGGGCACCGATGCGGTGGCCAAGGCGGCGCCCGACGGCTACACGCTGCTCGTCGGTTCGGTCTCGAACATGGTGCTGAACAGCGGCCTGTATGCGAACCTGCCGTACGACAGCCAGCGCGACTTCGAAGCGCTGGGCCTGGCCGTGACCTACAGCTACACGCTGATGGCGCGCAAGGACCTGGCCGTGGCCTCGCTGGCCGACCTGATCCGCCAGGCCAAGGCCAAGCCGCGCAGCTTCACCTACGCATCGGCCGGCAACGGCTCGGGCCAGCATGTGATCGCCGCGGCGCTGTGGCAGCTGGCCGGCGTCGAACTCGTGCATGTGCCGTACCGCGGCGCGCAGGCCGCCTACCAGGACGTGATCGGCGGCCGCGTCGATCTGTTCTTCGACCTGGCGCCGACGGCGCGCGTGCCGATCGGCGCCGGCCAGGTGCAGGCGCTGGCCACGTCGGGCGCACAGCGCAACCCCATGCACCCGGAGTTGCCGACGGTGCGCGAATCCGGCGTCGAGCTCGAACTCGAATCCTGGTTCGGCCTGTTCGCGCCGGCGCGCACGCCGGCACCCGTGCTCGAGCGCCTGCGCGCGGACCTGGCCAAGGTCACGGCCTCGGCCGAGGTGCAGGCGGTCTTCACCGGCGGCGGCGGGCGGCCGTTGCCGCTGGCCGCCGACGCAACGCGCATGCTGCTGGCACGCGATCTGGACCGCTGGACCCGGCTCGTGCGGGCCGCCGGCATCAAGGCCGAATAGAACCCCGGCGAAAAGCGCTATCTTGCCGCTCACGCTGTTTCCCAACCCACCCCATCCTTATCCGGAGACCCCATGACCACGCGAGCCGCACCACCTTTCCGCGCCGACCACGTCGGCAGCTTCCTGCGCCCGAAATACCTGCTCGACGCGCGCGAGCAGTTCTTCGTGGCGAAGACCATCAACGCCGAACAGCTGCGCGCCGTCGAAGACAAGGCGATCAGCGAGATCGTCAAGTTTCAGCAGGACGTGGGCCTGCAGAGCATCACCGACGGTGAGTTCCGCCGCACCTACTTTCACATCGACTTCCTCGAACAGCTCGGTGGCGTGAAGACCGACATCCCGGTCACGATCCAGCGCCCCGACGGGACCGAAGAGCTGGCGCCGCCGGTGATCCGCGTCATCGACAAGGTGCGGCATGCCAAGAACATCCAGCTCGCCGACTTCCAATACCTGAAGTCGCAAGTGGCGGCCGGTCTGACGCCGAAGGTCACGATCCCGTCGCCGACGATGCTGCACTTCCGCGGCGGCCGCGCCGGCATCAGCCGCGAGGCCTACCCGGAACTCGAACCCGACTTCTACGACGACGTCGCCAAGGCCTACGGCGACGAGTTGCGCTCGCTGGCCGAAGCCGGCTGCAACTACGTGCAGATGGACGACACCAACCTGGCCTACCTGTGCGACGACAAGATGCGCGAAGCAGCGCGCCAGCGCGGCGACGACCCGAACGAGCTGCCGCACCGCTACGCCCAGTTCATCAACAAGGTCGTGGCGCAAAAGCCCGCCGGCATGACACTGGCCATGCACCTGTGCCGCGGCAACTTCAAGAGCACGCACGCCGCGGCAGGCAACTACGAGCCGGTGGCCGAGGCGCTGCTGTCGGAGATGAACCTCGACGCCTTCTTCCTCGAGTACGACGACGAACGTTCGGGTGACTTCCGCCCGCTGCGCTACCTGTCCAAGGACAAGATCGTCGTGCTCGGCCTCGTCACCACCAAGTTCGGCGAGATGGAAAGCAAGGACGCGCTGAAGCGCCGCATCGACGAAGCCGCCAAGTACGCGCCGCTGGAGCAGCTGTGCCTGTCACCCCAGTGCGGCTTCAGCAGCACCGTGCACGGCAACAACATCGCCGTCGAAGCGCAGCGCAGCAAGCTGCGCCTGGTGGTGGAAACCGCCGCCGAAGTCTGGGGCTGAGACGCGAGAAAAGAGCAGCGCCTGCACCTGCAGCGGGTCGTTGCTCGTCCGCACCGCGTCGAATGCGGACTGGGCTTCGGGGAAGCGCCGGCGCAGCAGGTTCAGCCACTGTTTGAGCCGGCCGGCGCGGTGCCGCGGTGCTACATGGCCGGCGATGCGCTGCCAGTAGCGCGCCAGCAGCGGCAGCAGCGCGTCCCAGCCGGGAACCGCTGTGCCGCGCAGCGCCAGCGCCAGGCCGGGGTCGGCGACGATGCCGCGGCCGAGCATCAATGCGTCGCAGCCGCTGACGGCGCGGCAGCGCTGCGCATCGGCCACCGTCCAGACCTCGCCGTTGGCGACGACGGGTATCGCCACCGCCTCGCGGATCGCCGCGATGTGCTCCCAGTACGCCGGCGGCCGGTAGCCGTGGACCTTGGTGCGCGCATGCACGACCAGCTCGCCGGCACCGGCGGCTTCGATCGCCCGCGCGTTGTCGAGCATGCGCGACTCGTCGTGATGGCCGAGCCGCATCTTCGCCGACACCGGCATCGCCGCCGGCACGGCCTGGCGCACGGCCTTGACGATCGCGTGCACGAGTTCGGGCTCGTCCAGCAGCACGGCGCCGCCGCGATGCCGGTTCACCGTCGGCGCCGGGCAGCCGAAGTTCAGGTCGATGCCGGCCGGCTGCAGCGTTGCCAGCCGCGCCGCGTTGTCGGCCAGGCAGGCCGGGTCGCTGCCGAGCAGTTGCGCGCGCACCGGCACGCCGGCAGCGGTGCGGCCGCCCTGCAGCAGCTCGGGCACGATGCGCGTGAAGACGCGCTCGGGCAGCAGCTGGTCGGTGATGCGGATGAACTCCGACACGCACAGGTCGATGCCGCCGACGCATGTAATGACGTCGCGCAGGCTGTGGTCGAGCAGGCCTTCCATCGGGGCCAGGAGGATGCGCATGCAGGATTGTGCCGGGCGCTGGCGGGCCGACGCACTTCGTTTGACGGGTGACAGGCGCCGGCGGCGTTAAAGGCGTACCCTGGTGCTCACAAGTCGAACCAGGGAGCCGTATTGATCCAGCCGCAGCGACGCCGGCTCAACGCAGTCGGCGTGTTGCTCATCGTGGCCATGTGCGCGGTCGTTGCATTGCTGTTGCAGCGCTCGCGTGAACGTGCGATCGACGAACTGGCCCGCGACACCGGAAACCTGACGACCGCGCTGGCGCTGTACACGGGCGGCGTAGTGGCCAGCATAGATCTTCAGCTCCGACGCCCAGCCTTACGCGGCTTCGTCCAAGGGCCGGGACTTCTTTCAGGCGCACACCGAACGCGATGCCGGCCTCTTCATCAGCCAGGTCTTCGTTTCGCGCATCAACGGCAAGGTCGCGATGGTGTTCAGCCGACGCATCAGCACGCCCGACGGACGGTTCAAGGGCGTGATCCAGGTCGGCACGCCGATGGAACTGTTCGAGAACCTGTTCAAGCGTGTGGAGGTGGGCACCCAAGGCACGATCCTCCTCGCGGACGACAACGGCACGCTGCTTGCGCGCTACCCGGCGGCAGCCGCCCTGGTGGGCGAGAAGGTGCTTCGCGACGACGGCGTTCTGGCTCGGTTGCGCGCCGGGGACAATGCCAGCGTGCGCATCAACAAGGCGCCGGTGGATGGGGTGGAGCGCATGCTCGGCTTGCAACGCGCAGGTGCGACGCGGCTGGTGGTGGGCGTCGGCCAAAGCGTGGAGGAGCATCTCGCGAACTGGCGCCACGAGACGGTCGTCGCGGGTACGGTGACCTTGCTCTTCGCCGCGCTGGCGCTGTGGCTGCTGGTGCGGACGACGCAGCATGCCAGGCATAGCGCCGTCCGGACGGCGCAACTGGCCGCCACCAGCAAGCGGCTGCGCGACATCACCGACAACCTGCCGCTGCTGATCTCCTACATCGACAAGGACTTGCGCCTGGGCTTCTGCAACGCCACCTGGCGCGACTGGCTGGGCATCGACCCCGACGCGGTGGTCGGCCGCCCCCTCAGCGAAGTGGTCGGCCCGGCCGTCTACGAGCAGCGCAGCGAGCAGCTGCAACGGGAGCTGGCCGGCGAGCGGGTCGGCTTCGAAGTGGAATCGCTGGCGCTGGGCGTGGATCGTTTCCTGCAGACTGAATACATCCCGGACGTGCGGGCCGACGGCGGCGTTGCCGGCATCTATGCCTTGAGCACCGATGTCACTGCGTTCAAGAAGGTGGAGATGCAGCTCAGCCAGCTGGCCCACGTCGACGTGCTGACCGGCCTGCCGAACCGCCGCCGCTTCGAAGACAAGCTCCAGGAGGCGATGGCCCGGAGCCGGCGTGATGGCCGGATCATGGCCTTGATGTTCCTGGACGTGGACCACTTCAAGCGCATCAACGACACCCGCGGCCACGCCGGCGGCGATGCGGTGTTGAAGGAATTCGCCGCACGGCTGCAACGCTGCATCAGGATCACCGACACCGTGGCACGGCTGGCGGGCGACGAGTTCGTCATCATCCTCGAAGGCCTGCATCACGCCGTCGACGCCGAACGGGTGGCGCACAAGGTCAGGGCCGAGCTGCTGCCGTCGTTCGTGTTCGACGGGCTGACGCTGGCGCCGGTGACGGCGAGCATCGGCGTGGTGGTCTTCGCCGGCGGCGGCAACGTGGAACCGGCCGACGTGGTGGCCCAGGCCGACGATGCGCTGTACCGCGCCAAGCGCGCCAAGCGCGCCGGGCGCGACACCTTTGTCGTGGCGCAGTCCTGGGCTTCTCAGCCGACGCGGTAGACGTCCAGCAGCACCGCGCGCGCCTCGCGCTGCCCGACTGCCAGCGCCAGCACCTTGTTCAAGTGCAGCCACTGCGGCGCGCCGGTGGTGAAGCGCATGACGGTGCGGAAGAAGTACTCGCTGGACGCGACCGCTTCGCCGCGGGCCAGCCGCGCCATCACCTCCGGCGGGCCGTGGCGCATGCCGTCGCTGCGCACCTCGATCAGCGCGCCGTCATCGCTGCGGATGACGTAGTGCGCGGCGATGTCGAGCACGCCGTCGGCGCGGTTCAGCTGCCAGTCGATGCCACCTTCGACGAGCGTGCCGTTGAGCTCGGGCCCGCGCACCGTGCCGCCGCCCAGCGGCACGTAGCGGCGCTCGCCATACGGAGCGGCACCCAGCGTGACCAGCGCGCCGACCTCGCAGCGCACCTGCGTCATCGGCAGCAGGACGGGCGGGGCGGGCAGGGGTAGGGTCATGGCCGGCATTCTCGCTCCGTCCATCCCCCAAACCCGGCCTCTTGCGCTCGGCCGCGGCCGGGCGCACGATGGACCATGAGCTTTCGATCCCTGCTCGCCGAGGCCCCGTCTCGCACGCCGCGTCGCGCGGCCGCCGTGCGGGCCCGCCCGGCGCCGATGCCGTCGCGGCCACGCAACCTGTGCGCCTGCGGCGGCCGCTGCCCGCGCTGCGCCGGCGACGGCCACGCGCTGGACGCGACGCTGCGCGCGAAGATGGAAGCCCGGCTGAACACGCCGCTGGCCGACGTGCGCGTGCACACCGGCGCCGCGGCCGCCGGGCGCGCCGCCGGTGAGCGCGCCAAGGCCTTCACGCTCGGCAATGACATCTACTTCGGCGAAGACCGCTTTGCGCCCGACAGCGCGGCCGGGGCCCGGCTGCTGGCGCACGAGCTGGTGCACGTGGCCCAGCAGCGCGCCGGCCGCGGCGGCGCCGCGACGGGCTCGGCCCGCGGCGCGGAAGCCGAGGCGCGCACGCTGTCGGCCAAGGTGGCCGCGGGGCTGCCGGTGCGCGTGGCCAGCGCCGCGCCGGCGGCGGTGCAGCGCGACGGCCCGGAAACGCCCGCCGGCGACGACCTTCACCTCCAGCTGGACCCCGAGTTCCAGGCCCGCATGGCGTTCCAGCGCTGGCTCGCGCAGCAGGTCGGCAAGGGTCCGGCGTCGACCGCGGATGCCGATGCCGACCCCGACGCCGGCACCGCACCAGCGCCGCAGGAACCCTTGCCCAACGTCTGGCTGAAGCCGTCGCTGCTCGGTGCCGAACGCGTCGACTTCGGCAGCCTGATCACGCCGTACTACGACCGTGGCTTGATGCCCGGCGGCGCCGCCGACACGCGCGACCTGGGCGTGATCTCGAAGATTTTCAGCGACCGCTACCAGCTGGTGTCGCGCCTGCCCGACATCGGCCCGGTGATGCGCCCGTTCCTGGGCAGCGAATGGCGGCTGCGGCTGTCCGAGACGCTGACCTCGACGACCATCGACTTCGCGCTCAGCGGTGACCACCCGACGGTGTTCGACCTGTCCAACCAGGCCTGGGAACGCATGACCGGCGCGACGACCTACACCACGCCGATGGTCAAGGTGCCGCTGCTCAACGACTGGTGGAACCGCGCCAGCGGCGGGCGCTAGCTAGTCGTTCGACGTCAGCCCGCGCCGCGCGTGCCACTCGGCCAGCGACATGTCGGGGTAGGCATCGAAGCGCAAGTCGCCGGGCAGGCCTTCGGGCTCGACCCAGCCGGCCTTGGAGCCCAGCATCAGGTGCACGTGGGCCGGCGGCTTGGGCAGCGGCGTGTCGATGGCGCTGGCGTGTGGGTGGATCAGCTCCGGCCACGTCGGGTCGTAGGCCCACAGCGCGCTGCCGCAGCGGCTGCAGAAGTGGCGCCGCGCGCTGCTGGTGTGCGGGCCGTCGCCGTCGTCCAGCGTCGCCTGGTAGACGCGCAGATGGCGCTTGCCGCGCAACACCTTCAGGCTCGCGGCCTCGGCGCCGAGGTTGATGGCGTAACCGCCGCCGCCCGCCGTCTTGCGGCAGATCGAGCAGTAGCAGCGCATGAACGGCACCGGCTGCGCCGAGCGCACGCTGAACTTCACGCTGCCGCAATGGCAGGAGCCTTCGAGTTGCATGGGGTGTCCCGGAGCTGAGCGCGCGCGCAGTGTGGCTTGGCGAGCATCACCCCGGCCGGGCGTCGGCTTTCGCGCAGCGGTACAACCGCGCCTTCGACCACCCCGCGAGAAGCCCATGACCACGCCGCCGCGCCTGACTGCCGCCGACTTCGACCCCGAAGTGCTGCGCCTGTTCGACCAGTACGTGCACGGCCAGATCGACCGCCGTGGCTTCCTCGAAAGAGCCGCGCGCGGCGGTGCCAATGCCGCGGCGCTGCTGGCCGCGCTGAGCCCGAACTTCGCGCTGGCGCAGAAGGTGGCGCCGACCGACGCCCGCATCAAGACCGAGTTCGTCGAGTTCGCATCGCCGGCCGGCTACGGCAAGGTGCGCGCCTACGTCGCGCGGCCGGCGCAGGCCGCCGGGCCGCTGCCGGTGGTGCTGGTGGTGCACGAGAACCGCGGCCTGAACCCGCACATCGAAGACATCGCGCGCCGGCTGGCGCTGGACAACTTCATTGCCGTCGCGCCCGACGCCTTGTTCACGCTCGGCGGCTACCCGGGCAACGAAGACAAGGCGCGCGAACTCTTCGCCAAGCTGGAGCCGGCCAAGGTCAATGAAGACTTCGTCGTCGCCGCGGCCCATGCACGCAGCATCGCCGGCGGCAATGGCAAGCTCGGCGCGGTGGGCTTCTGCTTCGGCGGCGGCGTCGTCAACATGCTGGCCACGCGCGTGCCCGAACTCGCCGCCGGCGTGCCGTTCTACGGCATGGCGGCGCCGGCAGACCAGGCCGGCCGGATCAAGGCCGAGCTGATGCTGATGTTCGCCGACACCGACGAGCGCATCAACAACGCCTGGCCGCCCTACGAAGCGGCGCTGAAGGCCGCCGGCGTGCGCTTCGAAGCCTTCAAGTACGCCGGCACGCAGCACGGCTTCAACAACGACACCACGCCGCGCTTCGACGAGAACGCCGCCAGGCAGGCCTGGGGCCGCACGATCGCGCTGTTCAACCGCACGCTGAGGGGCTGAGCGTCCCGTCCGTCAGACCTTGACCAGCTCCTTGAAGCCGCCCCAGAACATGCGCTTGCCGTCGAAGGGCATGCCCTTGGGGTCCATCATGGCGGCCAGGCGCGGGTCGGCCATGACGGCGGTGTTGATGCGGTCGCGGTCCTTGCGCGACTTGAAGACGATCCACGAGAACACCACCGTCTCGCCGTCCTTCAGCTTCACGGCCTGCGGGAACGAGGTCAGCTTGCCCGGCTTCACGTCGTCGGCGACGTTCTCGCAGACCTGCAGCGCGCCGTACTCGACCCAGATCTTGGCCGCCTTGCGCGCCAGGCTGCGGTAGGCGGCCAGTTTCTCGGTGGGCACGGGCACGACGTAGCCGTCGACGTATTGGGCCATGGTGGGTCTCCTTTTCGGGTTGATCAATGCCCGGCGGCTTCGGCCGCGGGCGATGGTTGCCCGCCGGCGGCTGCCGGCGTGCGCATGAAGACGGCGCCGAGCGCGGCGGCGCCGGCCGCGAACAGCGCGCCAACGCCGAAGGCCAGCCGGTAGCCGGCATTCAGCGCCACGGCCGGGACCACGCCGTCGGCGAGCGCCGCTTCGGTCTGCGCCGCGGCCAGGCTGGCCAGCACCGCCAGGCCGAGTGCACCGCCCATCATGAAGGCGGTGTTGACGACGCCGGAGGCCAGCCCCGAATCTTCCGGCCGTACGTCGCTCATCGCCGCCAGCAGCAGCGGGTTCAGCGCGACGCCGGCGCCCAGGCCGAGCAGCAGCATGCCGGGCAGTACGTCGATCACGAACGTGCCGTGCACCGGCGCGCGGGCGAACAGCGCGAGCCCGGCGGCGGCCAGCAGCAAGCCGCCGGCCAGCGGCCGCCGGATGCCGAAGCGCATGACGATCTTCGCCGACAGGCCCAGCGACAGCGCGGCCATGATCAGGTTCGCCGGCAGGAAGGCCAGGCCGACCTGCAGCGCGCTGTAGCCCAGCACCAGTTGCAGGTACAGCGCCGAGATGAAGAACCACGCGAACATCGCCGCCGCCCACAGCACGCCGGCGACGTTGGCGGTGGCCACGTTGCGCAGCCGGAACAGGCCCAGCGGCATCAGCGGCGCCGGCACCCGGCTTTCGATCACCAGGAAGGCGGCGAACAGCGCCAGCGCGATACCCAGCAGCAGCAGCGTCTGCGTCGCCAGCCAGCCGACGGCGTTGCCGTTGACGATGGCATACACCGCCAGCATCAGCGACAGCGTGACGCTGGCGGCGCCGGCCAGGTCCAGCCGGCCGGCGCCCGCCGTGCCACGGCCTTCGGGCAGCCGCGCCCGGTACAGCGCGTAGACCGCGGCGCCGATCGGCAGGTTGACGAGGAAGATCCAGTGCCAGCCCAGCGCGCTGGTCAGCAGCCCGCCGAGCAGCACGCCGATGCTGCCGCCGCTGGCGCAGACGAAGCCGTAGACGCCCATCGCCTTGGCGCGGTCGGCGGCTTCGGTGAACAGGTTCATGATCAACGACAGCGCCACCGCCGAGACGACCGCGCCGCCCAGCCCCTGCACGGCGCGCGCCGCGACCAGCAGCGCCTGCGAGCCGGCCAGCCCGCAGGCCAGCGACGCCGCCGTGAACAGCGCGATGCCGGCCAGGAACAGGCGGCGGTGGCCGTACAAGTCGCCCAGCCGGCCGCCGAGCAGCAGGAAGCCGCCGAAGGTCAGCATGTAGGCATTGACGACCCAGACCAGCGAGGTCTCGCTGAAACGCAGGTCGGCGCGGATCGACGGCAGCGCGACGTTCACGATGGTCGTGTCGAGCACGATCATCAAGACGCCGGCGCACAGGATGAGCAGCGCGGTCCAGCGCTGCTTCTCGGCGGCCCCCGTCATTGACCCGGGATGGTGACCATCCAGCCGACGCCGAAACGGTCGGCAACCATGCCGAAGTACGGCGACCAGAAGGTCTTGGCCAGCGGCATCTGCACCTGCCCGCCGGCGGCCAGCGCGGCGAAGATGCGGTCGGCCGCGGCCGTGTCGGCGACGGAGATCGACAGCGTGAAGCCCTTGAAGTCGAGTTCGCCGGTGCACATGCCGTCGGACGCCATGACCACCGTGTCGCCGATGCGCAGCGTGGTGTGCATGACCTTGTTCTCGGAGCCGGGCGGCAGCGGCATGTCGGGCGGTTGCGGTACCGGGCTGTCCTTGTGCCGCATCAGCATCACGACTTCGGCGCCGAGCGCCTTGCGGTAGAACTCCACCGCTTCTTCGCAGCGGCCGTTGAAGAACAGATAGGCTTGAACCTGCATGGTGCGTCTCCGTTGCATTGTCGGTACGAGCCTACGACGAATGGCAGCGGCATGCATCGACAACGCGTCACTGAAATATGTAAACCCGGCAGGTTGCGGTGCGGGCCGACGCGACCGCGGCCGCACGTCCTACGCCATGCGGCTGCCCGGCGGCGCAAGCTGGGTTCATGAAGCTGCTGCTGATCGCCGTCTGTCTGGCCTTGTCGCCCTGGGCGGCGATGGCGCAGGCCAGCGCTCCGGCGGCTGCCGCGTCGGCGCCGCCGTTGACCAAACCCGGCCCGAGGCTGGCGACGCCCGCCGAGTCGCGCGACCGCACGTCGCCGCCCGGCGAACTGCGGCCGGAGCGGCCGGTGACGCCGCAGATCTCGATCCCGGTGGGCCGGACGGCAGCGCCGCCGTCGAAGACGGACCCGCGCACCGGCCGCGCCGCCAAACCGCTGTTTTCGGGCAAAGTGGACGACGCCGTCGCACGCTGCGAGGCGGAGCTGGGTGCGCGCGAGCGTGCCGAGTGCCGCGAGCGGCTCGCCCATGAAGGCGGCAAGGGCGGCGCGCCGCGCTGACGCCGCGCTGAATCAGTCTTCGGCGCCGAGCCCGGCCGTCCACAGCGCTGTCGGCACGGCGAAGTTCGCTGCCGGCGCCAGCACGCTGCCGTCTTGCGCCAGCCGCAGCCAGGCCAGCGTGTCGTGGTGGCTGCCCGGAATGCGGTCGCGCGAGCGTTCGGCGTTCAGCCAGCCGAGCAGCCGTGCGTAGTGTTGCGGGTGGTGCTGCCAGGTCCAGGCCAGCCCGACCAGGTCGGCATAACCTTCTTCGCGGCGCACCGCCTGCATCTGCAGGTAGGCGGCGCGCGATACGTCGTCCAGCTGCGCCGGCACCGGCGTGCTGAAGCCGTGCGGCAGGCCGAACCAGGCGCCGTCCAGGTAGCGTCGGCAATGGCCCAGTTCGTGTGCCGCCATCAGTTCGAGTGCGGCGTCCAGCAGCGCGGGCTCGATGCGTTCGAGCGTGGCCGTTGCCTCGTCGTTCATGCGCATCGAAAACACCAGCTTGCAGCGGCCGTCGACGAAGCCCATGGCCAGCGGCGCGGCGTCGGACGCCGGCTGCGGCTGTACGACGATGTCCAGCGGCAGCCCGGCCGCCTTGCCGGCCGCGACGACGGGCCAGACGCCTGCCATCCAGCGCCGTTCGGTGGCGTTCAGGTCGGCGGCAATGCAGGCCTGCGACGCCAGCGCGGCTGCGATCCAGGCAAACACGGCTTGCTTCACGTGCGCTCCTTGTTGACCCATCTTCGTCTGCGCGGCGCTGGCACTGGAGCACCGCTGCAGTGCAGGTCCAGCACCGGCGTGCCGTGCTGCACGAAGCGGGCCACTTCCTTTGCCGGCGACAATCGCCAGCTTCCAGGCGAGGGCCCCACCGATGACCGTCCAACTCAAGAAACCCGCCGCCGGCGCGACGCCGATCCATGCCGTCGACCGCGCCCGCTTCGACGCCGACCTGAAGGCCGCGTCGCCTGCCACGCGGCGCTGGCTGCAGGCGGTGGCTTTCACCGCTGCACCCGACACGTTCGCGCTGGTGCCAGGCGCCGACGGCAGCCTGCTCGAGGTCTGGGCCGGCGTGCGCGCGGCCGACTTCCCGTGGGCGCTGGCCGCGCTGCCGAAGGCGCTGCCCGCCGGCCGCTACCGGCTGGCCGACGAAGGCCTGGCGCTGGACCCGGCCAGCGCGGCGATGTCGTGGGAGCTGGGCAGTTACAGCTTCGACCTGTACAAGCCGGCCAAGCGCGAGCCGGCGTCGCTGATGCTGCCGTCCAGCCCCGAAGCGCAGCGCGGGCTGCTGTTCGCCGCCGTGATCGCGTCGACGCGCGACCTCGTCAACACGCCGGCCGAGCACATGGGCCCCGACGAGCTGGCGAAGGCGGTGGCGCTGGTGGCCGACCAGCATGGCGCGAAGTTCAAGCAGACGGTGGGCGATGCGCTGCTGAAGGCCGGCTTCCCGGCGATCCACGCCGTCGGCCGCGCAGCAACGCGCGCGCCGCGGCTGATCGAGCTGAACTGGGGCGATGCCAAGCATCCGAAGCTGACGCTGGTCGGCAAGGGCGTGTGTTTCGACAGTGGCGGGCTGGACATCAAGTCGGCCGACGGCATGCGCCAGATGAAGAAGGACATGGGCGGCGCGGCCAACGCGCTCGGCCTGGCGCAGCTGGTGATGGCGCTGAAGCTGCCGGTGCGGCTGCAGCTGCTGATCCCGGCGGTGGAGAACGCCATCGCCGGCAACGCCTACCGCCCCGGCGACGTGTTCAAGACGCGCAAGGGCCTGCACATCGAGATCGGCAACACCGATGCCGAAGGCCGCGTCATCCTGTGCGACGCGCTGGCCTACGGCGCCGAAGCCAAGCCCGACCTGATGATCGACATGGCCACGCTGACCGGCGCCGCGCGGGTTGCGCTGGGCGCGCAGCTGCCGGCGCTGTTCTGCCGCCGCATGGAACTGGCGCGCGACCTCGTCGACCGCGGCCTGGCGGCGCACGACCCGCTGTGGCACATGCCGCTCTGGCGCGACTACCACGGCGGCATCGAAAGCGACATCGCCGACATCGTCAACACCGGGCGCAGCGCGCTGGCCGGCGCCATCAACGCGGCGATCTTCCTCGAAGACTTCGTGCCCGCCGACTGCGAATGGCTGCACCTGGACCTGTTCGCGTGGAACGACGCCGCCCGCCCGGGCCGGCCGGTGGGCGGTGAAGCGCAGACGCTGCGCACGCTGCTGGGGTATCTGGAGCAGCGTTACCGCTGAGTTCAGCCGCTCAGCCGGCCAGCACCTGCAGGCTGCGCTCGTAAAGCCCGGTCAGCCGCTCCAGCACCTCGAGCAAGGCTTCGCTGCTGGCGGCCAGCGTCTCGCGGCCGCGCGGCGATGCGACCTCGTCCATGCCCTGGCGCAGGCGCTGCCAGTGGCTGCCGACCTCGTCCAGCGTGCCGCGGATCTCGCCGCTGGACAGCGGCGTGGCGTGCAGCAGCGCCAGCGCGTGCTCGAACTCGCGGCAGGCGCGCGCCAGGTCTTCGCCGACGGCCGCGCCGGCCTGGCCCAGCAGCGCCAGCTTGGCCGCGCGCTGCGACAGCATGCGCTGGCGGCCGGCCACGTTCACGACCTGCAGCGTGGCCGCGGCGCCGGCGGCTTCGAGGGCGCCGGTCAGCGCGTCCGACTGGCGCAGCAGCTGTTCGGCCAGCGCATCCACGTCGCCCAGCGCCGCGTCGCGTGCCAGCGCGGCCTGCAGTTGCTGCCAGGTGGCGCCTTGCGCCGCCAGCAGGTCGCCGAAGGTGGCGGCCGACAAGTCCTTGCCCAGGCCGGCCAGCACCGCGTCCAGCCTTTGCACCGACTCGCGCTGCAGCGCCAGCGCAGCGGGCGCGTGCGGGCGCAGGCCGCGCAGCGCCTGCAGCTTGACGATGCGCTGCGACAGCATGCGCAGCTGGCCCGAGCGGTTCACGTCGGCGGCGTCGCGGGCGCTGTCGATGACGTGCCGGGCGACGTCGCCGATGCGCTGGCCGCTTTGCATGGCGATGCCGCGCAGCACCTTGAAGGCTTCGTCCTCGGGCATCTGGCGCATCGCCATCAGGATGCCCTTGGCGCGGTCGACCAGCTTGCGTTCCTCGAAACGCTGCGTCACGTCGCCGAGCCGCGCGATCAGCTCGCGCTCGCGCTTGAAGCGCGCCAGCGTCAGCGCCACCAGCGGCCTCAAGCGCGCCGCGGCATAGCCGCCGACGACGTAGCCGTGGATGCCGGCCGCGACCGCGCGTTCGATGAGGCTGGCGTCGCCGTCGCTGGTGAACAGCAGCACCGGCAGCGGTGCATGCGTTTGCAGTGCCTCCAGCGCGCCGAACAGCGTGTCGTCGGGGTGCGCGTCGTGGCAGACCAGCAGGTCGGGCGCCAGGCGGATCGTGTCCTGCACCAAACTGCTTCGTTCGCAGGCACCAAGCACGGGAAAACCGGCGGCTTCGAGGTCGGCCGCCAGCGGCGGCGTGCCGGCGCCGGGACGGGACAGGATCAAGGCGGAAGTCACGCAATCATTCTGGCATGCCGATTGCGTATCCGGAGGCTGGGCTCAATGGCGGGCCCGATCATGGTGCACACCTTTGCCGGCCCCGACGTCGCGGGCTGAAGCGTGCCACGCCTGCCGGCTTTTCGCCGGCCATGTTTCACACCCGCCCACAGGGAGCCCCAGATGGCTGGAGTCCGTTCCTTCATCAAGTCAGGCCATTGGCCGACGCTGCTGGCGTCGTTTCTGTACTTCGATTTCTGCTTTGCGATCTGGGTGCTGAACGGCGCCATGGCGCCGTTCATCAGCGAGTCCTTCGCGCTCAATGCCGCGCAAAAGGGTTTCATGATCTCGGTGCCCATCCTGGCCGGGGCGCTGATGCGCTTTCCGCTCGGCGTGCTGTCGCAGTACATCGGGCGCAAGAACGCGGCGCTGGTCGAGATGAGCCTGATCGTGCTCGCGCTGGCCTATGGCTACGGCTTCGTCGACACCTACGACGAGGTGCTGGCGATGGGCGTGCTGCTGGGCATTGCCGGCGCCAGCTTCGGCGTGGCTTTAAGCCTGGGCAGCGGCTGGTTCCCGCCGCACCTGAAGGGGCTGGCGATGGGCATCGCCGGCGCCGGCAACTCGGGCACCGTGCTGGCGGTGCTGTTCGCGCCGCCGCTGGCGCTGAAGTACGGCTGGTCCACCGTCTACGGCTTGGCCGCCTGCACCATGCTGCTGCCGATGGCCGTGATGTGGTTTGCCGCGAAGGAGCCGCCCGATCGCGAGCACCAGACGCTGCGCGAACACGTGGCCTGCCTGTTCGAGAAGGACGGCTGGATCTTCAGCTTCATCTACGTCGTCACCTTCGGCGGCTTCATCGGCCTGGCGAGCTTCCTGCCGACCTATTTCTACGACCAGTTCAAGGTCACCAAGGTCGAAGCCGGGCAGCTGACGATGCTGGCCACGCTGATGGGCTCGGCGGTGCGCGTCGTCGGCGGGCACATCTCCGACCGCATCGGCGGCATCAACACCTTGAGCGGCGTGCTGCTGCTGGTGATCCTGACGCTGGTGCTGTGCGGGCTGAGCGGCGGCTCGCTGGTGCTGACGACGCTGCTGTTCATGCTGTGCTTCGCCGCCCTGGGCGCGGGCAACGGTGCGCTGTTCCAGCTGGTGCCCTTGCGCTGGCCGCTGAGCACCGCGGTGGCGGGTTCGATGATCGGTGAGGTCGGCGCGCTCGGCGGCGGCTTCATTCCGAACGCGATGGGGCAGTCCAAGCAGCTGGCGGGCAGCTATCTGTGGGGCTTCGTCGCCTGTGCGGCGCTGGCGGTGTTGATGCTGATCCTGCTGCGCCGGGTGCAGATCCGGTGGACCCGGACCTGGGCCGAGAAGGGCGGCCGCGCCCGCGGCCCCGGTTCAGCGGGGCAGGAACAGCAGCCAGTACACCAGCAAGGCATTCGCAAGCGCCGACACGCCTAGCGCCATCTTCCACAGCAGCGCCGGGTCGCGCGCTGCCAGCGGCGTGCCGTGCGGCGCGGCCAGCGGGCGCGCGGCGCCGCGTTCCAGCGCGAGCTGCATCTCTTCGGCGGTCTCGAAGCGCTCGCGCGGGTCCAGCGCCACGGCCTTGCGCACCAGGTGGTCGAGCCAGATCGGCACCTGCGGCCGCTGGCGTGAGATCGACGCCGGGTCGCGCCGGTAGCGCCCGCTCTGGTAGGGCTCGACCTCGCCATACGGCAGCCGCCCGGCCAGCCACAGGTACAGCGTGACGCCCAGCGCGAACAGGTCCGACGCCGCATCGGCCGGTGCGCCTTTCCACTGCTCCGGGTTGATGTAGCTCGGCGTGCCGGCGTGCAGCGCACGCGCCGCCGCGCTTTCACGGCCCGACAGCGCCACGCCCAGGTCGAGCAGCCGCCAGCGGCCGTCTTCGCCGAGGTGCAGGTTGCCGGGCTTGACGTCGCGGTGGATCACGCCCTGGCGGTGCAGCCGCGCCAACGCGCGCACGATCTCCACCGCGGCGGCCACGACCTCGCCCACATCGCTGGTCTTGCGCTGCGCCAGCATCTGTTCCAGCGTCTGGCCGCTGTGCCAGTCGAACACCGTGTACAGCGCCGTTGCGCCGGCCACCGGCCGTGCACTCACGAAGCCGCGCGCGTCGCGCTCGGTGACGCGCATCGCCAGCCAGGCTTCGTGGGCCAGCATCGCGCGGTCTTCGGGGTCGCTGGCGCGCGCTTCGTGCAGCGTCTTCAGCGCCACCAGTTCCTGGCTCGTGTTGTCGCGCGCCTGGTACAGGCGGTGCACGCCGTTGTCGGCGACCAGCGCGGTGACGGTGTAGCCGTCGACGACATCGCCGACACGCCGGCGCGGCAGTGCCGGCAGGCCGCGTGTGCGCGCCATCTCGTCTTCGAGCCGGCCGGTGTCCAGGCCCTGCACACGCAGCACCAGCGCGGTGGCGTTGTCGTGGCCGCCGGCGGCAAGCGCCGCTTCGACGATGGCGCGTGACGCCGTCTCGGCGCTGCCGCTGCGCGCCAGCTCGGCCAGGCGCCGCGCCTTCAGCACGCCATGCACGCCATCGCTCGTCAGCACGAAGCAGTCGCCGATACGGGCTTCGCCTTGCAGGAAGTCCAGGTGCAGCAGGTCGTCCAGGCCGAGCGCGCGCGTCAGCCGGTGGCGCAGGTCGGGCTGCGTGAAGGCATGGTCCTGGGTCAGCTGCTCGATGTCGTCGCCCGCGTTCTGGGACAGGCGCCAGACGCGCGTGTCGCCGATGTGGGCCACGGTGTAGCTCTGGCCTTGCAGCACCAGCACCGACAGCGTCGTCAGCGCCGCCGCTTCGCGCCGCCGGTTGTGCGCCGAAAGCCAGGCGTTCTGCGCGGCGATCAGGCGGTCCAGCGCGACGGTGGTCTCCCAGGTCGGCGGCGTCGCGAAGAAGTCCGCCAGCAGGCTCATGACACTGGTCTGCGCGGCCTCGAGGCCGAGGCCGCCGCTGCTGACGCCGTCGGCCACCGCGGCGATCAGCGCACGCACGCCATCGGCCGCGGCGCTGTGCTGCAAGCCAGCGAAGTCTTCGTTCAGCTCGCGCTGCCCGCGTTCGCTGCAAAAACCGGTGTCGACTTCGAAGCTCATGGCGGCGCGATTCTAGGGGTGGCCATGAGCGGCTTGATTTGCATCAAGGCTTGCGCCTAGAATTCGCCGACCGAACGGTCGAATAACTCAGGAGACCCCACGATGTCCGACTCCCCGGTCCTTGTCAGCCAGAGCGGCGCCGTGCGCACGATCACGCTCAACCGACCGGCCGCGCTGAACAGCTTCACCGCGGCAATGCACGCCGAGTTGCTGCCGGCGCTGAACGCCGCTGCCGAAGACACGGCCGTGCGTGCCGTCGTCGTCACCGGTGCCGGCCGCGGCTTCTGCGCCGGGCAGGACCTGAACGACCCGGCGATGGTGGTGCAGGGCGACCAGGCCGATGTCGGCGCCGTCATCGAACGTTTCTACCGCCCGCTGGCCACACGCGTGCGCACGATGCCGGTGCCGGTGATCGCCGCCGTCAATGGCGTCGCCGCCGGTGCCGGCGTGAACTTCGCGCTGTGCTGCGACTTCGTCGTCGCGGCGCGCAGCGCCAGCTTCATCCAGGCCTTCAGCAAGATCGGTCTGGTGCCCGACTGCGGCGGCACCTGGCTGCTGCCTCGGCTGGTGGGCCGGGCACGGGCGCTCGGCCTGGCGATGACGGGCGACAAGCTGCCGGCCGAAGAGGCCGTGCGCATCGGCATGATCTGGCAGTGCGTCGACGACGCCGCGTTGCCGGACACGGTGATGGCGCTGGCCAATCGCCTGGCGGCGATGCCGAGCCAGGCGCTGGCCGAGACGCGGCGCGTCATCGACGCGGCGATGCCGATGGAGTTCAGCGATGCCATCACGCTGGAAGCCGACACCCAGCGCGAACGCGGCCGCTCGCACGACTTCGCCGAAGGCGTGGCCGCCTTCCTGGCCAAGCGCCCGGCCGTCTTCAAGGACCGCTGACCATGACCACGCCGCAACAGGTGGCCGAAGCCACGCGCGACGCGATGTGGCAGGACGACCGCGCGTCGAAGATGCTCGGCATGCAGGTGCTGGCCATCGGCCCCGGCAGCGCGACGCTGGCGATGACGGTGCGCGACGATATGCTCAACGGCCACGACCTGTGCCACGGCGGGCTGATCACCACGCTGGCCGACAGCGCCTTCGCCTTCGCCTGCAATGCCTACAACGAGGTCACGGTCGCCGCCGGCTTCGACGTCAACCTGCTCGCGCCGGCGCATCGGGGCGACGTGCTGACGGCGCGCGCCAGCGAGTTCAGCAAGGCCGGGCGCACGGCGGTCTACGACATCGTCGTCAGCAACCAGCGCGGCGAGCCGGTGGCGGCGTTCCGCGGCCGTTCGTACACGATGAAGGGCAAGCCGCTGATCGAAGGTTTGCCGATGGGTAAGGCGGCCAAGCCCGCGTAAGGAGCCGACGATGCCCGTGAAGAGCCCCGCTCCCGGCGACCTGGAACCGATCGAGAAAGCCAGCCGCGACGAACTGCAGGCCTTGCAGTTGCAGCGGCTGCGGCAGACGCTGGCGCTGGCCTACGACAAGGTGCCGCACTACCGCGCCGCCTTCGACGCGAAAGGCGTGCACCCGTCGGACTGCCGCTCGCTCGCCGACCTGGCGAAATTTCCGTTCACCGCCAAGGCCGACCTGCGCGCCAACTACCCGTTCGGCATGTTCGCGGTGCCGCGCGAGCAGATCGTGCGCATCCATGCGTCGTCGGGCACGACCGGCAAGCCGACGGTGGTGGGCTACACGCAAGGCGACATCGCTCGCTGGGCCGACCTCGTCGCGCGTTCGATCCGCGCCTCGGGCGGGCGCGCCGGCGACATCGTGCACGTGGCCTACGGCTACGGCCTGTTCACCGGCGGCCTGGGCGCGCACTACGGCGCCGAGAAGCTCGGCTGCACGGTGGTGCCGATGAGCGGCGGCCAGACCGAGAAGCAGGTGCAGCTGATCGAAGACTTCCGGCCCGACATCATCATGGTCACGCCGAGCTACATGCAGGTCATCGTCGAGGAGTACCGGCGCCAGGGTCTGGACCCGCGCAGCATGAGCGTGGCCGTCGGCATCTTCGGTGCCGAACCCTGGACCGAGGCGATGCGGCGCGACATCGAAGCCAGCGCCGACATCGACGCCGTCGACATCTACGGCCTCAGCGAGGTCATGGGCCCGGGTGTGGCCAACGAGTGCATCGAGTCCAAGGACGGCCCGGTGATCTGGGAAGACCATTTCTACCCCGAGATCATCGACCCCGAGACCGGTGAAGTCCTGCCCGACGGCAGCGAAGGCGAACTCGTCTTCACGACGCTGACGAAGGAGGCGCTGCCGGTCATCCGCTACCGCACGCGCGACCTGACGCGGCTGTTGCCGCCCACCGCGCGCAGCATGCGCCGCATGGGCAAGATCGTCGGCCGCAGCGACGACATGCTGATCATCCGCGGCGTCAACCTGTTCCCGACGCAGATCGAGGAACTGGTGCTGCAGCACGGACGCCTGTCGGGCCAGTACCAGCTGGTGGTGACGCGCGAGAACCTGCTCGACGAAGTCGAGGTGCGCTGCGAGCTCACGCCCGAGCACCGCGGCACCGACCGCGAAGCGATCGGCCGCGAACTGCAGCAGCGCATCAAGACGCTGATCGGCGTCAGCACCACGGTGAACGTCGGGCTGCCGGATTCGATCGAACGCACGCTGGTCGGCAAGGCCCGGCGCGTGGTCGACAAGCGGCCCCGCTAGGGCCGCGTGCGACAAGCGGCCGAAGTGATGAGAACAGCCTTCACCGCAGAGGTGCGGAGAGCGCTGAGGAAGCGCAGAGGAAAACAGGTGATTTCTCTGCGAGCCCTCTGCGTTCTCGGCACCTCTGCGGTGAATGAATTCAACAAGGATTGACCATGTACACCCAAGCCATGGACCTGGCGCCGAAGGAAGAGCGCGCTGCGTTGCGTTCCGCCGAAGACGCGTTGCTCGAAGAACGCTTCGAAGCCCGCATCGACGAAGGCGCCTTCATCGAAGCCAAGGACTGGATGCCTGAGCACTACCGCAAGACGCTGGTGCGGCAGATCAGCCAGCATGCGCACTCAGAGATCGTCGGCATGCTGCCCGAAGGCAACTGGGTCACGCGCGCGCCGACGCTCAAGCGCAAGACCATCCTGCTGGCCAAGATCCAGGACGAAGGCGGCCACGGCCTGTACCTGTACGCCGCCGCCGAGACGCTGGGCACCAGCCGCGACCAGATGTTCGACGCGCTGCACACGGGCAAGGCCAAGTACAGCTCGATCTTCAACTACCCGACGCTGAGCTGGGCCGACATGGGCACCATCGGCTGGCTCGTCGACGGCGCGGCGATCATGAACCAGGTGCCGCTGACGCGCTGCTCGTACGCGCCGTATGCGCGCGCGATGGTGCGCATCTGCCGCGAAGAAAGCTTCCACCAGCGCCAGGGCTTCGACAGCCTGCTGGTGATGATGAAGGACGGCACGGCCGCGCAGCGCGCGATGGTGCAGGACGCGGTGGACCGCTGGTGGTGGCCGAGCCTGATGATGTTCGGCCCGCCCGATGCTGACAGCCCGAACAGCGCGCAGAGCGCACGCTGGGGCATCAAGCGCCTGTCCAACGACACGCTGCGGCAGAAGTTCGTCGACGCCTGCGTCGAGCAGGCCCAGGTGCTCGGCGTGACGCTGCCCGACCCCGATCTGAAGTGGAACGAAGCGCGCGGCCACCACGACTTCGGCGCCATCGACTGGGCCGAGTTCTACCGCGTCGTCGGCGGCCACGGGCCGTGCAACAAGGAACGGCTGGCGGCGCGCGTGAAGGCCTGGGACGAAGGTGCCTGGGTGCGCGACGCCGCGCTGGCGCATTCACGAAAACAGGCGACGAAGGAGCAGGCCGCATGAGTACCGAACGCGAATGGCCGCTGTGGGAAGTCTTCGTGCGACCCAAGGCCGGCCTCGACCACAAGCATTGCGGCAGCCTGCATGCCACCGACGCCGCGATGGCGGTGCAGCTCGCGCGCGAGGTCTACACGCGGCGCCAGGAAGGCACCAGCGTCTGGGTCGTGAAGAGCAGCGACATCACGGCCAGCGACCCCGGCGACAAGGCCATGTACTTCGACCCGATGGAAGACAAGGTCTACCGGCATCCCACCTTCTACGAGTTGCCCGATTCGGTCAACCACATGTGATGACAACGTCGATCGCCCTCGAGCGCACGCCGCGCGTGCAGTACCTGCTGCGCATCGCCGACACCTGCCTGATCCACGCCCAGCGCCTGGCCGAATGGTGCGGCCACGGGCCTGTGCTCGAAGAAGACATCGCGCTGACGAACATGGCGCTGGACCTGATGGGCCAGACGCGCGCGCTGCTGACGCACGCTGGTCGCCTGGACGGCAATGCCTTCGACGAAGACCAGCTCGCTTTCCTGCGCGACGAGCGCGACTTCTTCAACCTGACGCTGGTCGAGCAGCCGATGCGCCGCAGCAGCGCGCACGCGCCCGGCGGCGACTTCGCCGACACGGTGCTGCGCAACTTCCTGCTCGCGAGCTGGCTGCAGCTGTTGTGGCAGCAGCTGGCCGATTCGAGCGACGCCGAAGTGGCCGGCATCGCCGCCAAGGCACTGAAGGAGGCGCGCTACCACCAGCAGCATGCCGGCGACTGGGTGCAGCGTCTGGGCGATGGCACCGAAGAGTCGGCGGCGCGGCTGCGCGCCGCGCTCGGGCGCGCCTGGCCCTACACGCAAGAGATGTTCGAGCACGACGGCGTCGACGAAGCGGCAGCGGCCAGCGGCCTGGGCCCGGCGCGTCAGGCGCTGCGCGAGGCCTGGCAGCAGGCGGTGGCCGAGGTCTTCGCCGCGGCCGGCCTGGCGCTGCCGGCAGCCACGCCCTTCGTCAGCACCGGCACGCTCGGCCGCCACAGCGAGCACATGGGCTTCATGCTCGCCGAGATGCAGGTCCTGCAGCGCACGCACCCCGGAGGCCGCTGGTGAGCCTGGCACGCGCCTGGGCCGCGCTCGACGGCGTGCCCGACCCCGAAGTGCCGGCGCTGTCGGTGCGCGATCTCGGCCTGGTACGCGAGCTGATCGTCGACGGCGATGCGATCGAGGTCTTCGTCACGCCCACCTACAGCGGCTGCCCGGCCACCGAAGTCATCGCGCAGAACGTTCACGACGCGCTGGCCGCGGCCGGCTTCGGCCCGGTGACGGTGACGCAGCGCCGCGCGCCGGCCTGGACCACCGACTGGATCAGCGACGAAGGCCGGCGCAAGCTGCACGCCTACGGCATCGCGCCGCCCGGCGCGGTGTCGAATGCCATCCACATCCGCCCGCGCCAGGTGGCCTGCCCACGCTGCAACAGCCGGGACACGGAGCGCCTGTCGGCCTTCGGCTCCACGGCCTGCAAGTCGCTGTACCGCTGCCTCGGCTGCCGCGAACCTTTCGAACACTTCAAGGCACTGTGACGCGAAACATGACAGGCCTGCACTTCCACCCGTTGACCGTGCGCGACGTGCGCCCGGACGCCGACGACGCGGTGCTCGTCTCCTTCGACGTGCCGCCGGCGCTGGCCGATGTCTTCCGCTTCGAACCGGGCCAGTACCTGACCGTGCGGCACGGCGAGCTGCGGCGCTCGTATTCGATCTGCGCCGCGCCGGGCGAAGAGCTGCGCGTCGGCGTGCGGCATGTGCCCGGCGGCGCGTTCTCGGGCTGGGTGCACGGGTCTCTGAAGGCTGGCGACAGGCTGGACGCGATGGAGCCGCAAGGCCGTTTCGGCGCCGCTTTGGTGAAGCCGCCGCCCCATGTCTTGGTTCACTACTTGATGGTGGCCGGCGGCAGCGGCATCACGCCGATCCTGGCGATCCTGAAGACGGCGCTCGGCCGCGACGCCACGAGCCGCTGCACGCTGCTGTACGGCAACCGCAGTGCCGCGTCGACCATGTTCAAGGAAGAGATCGAAGACCTGAAGAACCGCTACCTCACGCGGCTGGCGGTGCACACGGTGTTCTCGCGCGAGACGGTGGACTCGCCGCTGAACAGCGGCCGGCTCGACGCCGACAAGATTGCCACGTTCCTGCGCCTGGCTGGCCCAATCGACGAGGCCTTCGTCTGCGGTCCGTTCGCGATGAACGACGAGGTCGAGGCTGCACTGCACCAGGCCGGCGTGGCGCCGGCGGCGATCCACATCGAACGTTTCGGCGTGCCGCCGACGGCAGCCGACGCGGCCCTGCACGCGCCCAAGGCCGGCGACGCGACGGCGGCGCGCATCGTCATCGTGCGTGACGGGCTGACGCGCGAGATCGCCTTCGAACCCGGCGACGAAAGCATCCTCGCCGCCGCGTCGCGGGCCGGGCTCGACGTGCCGTATTCGTGCAAGTCCGGCGTCTGCGCGACCTGCCGCGCCAAGCTGGTGGAAGGTCAGGTGCGCATGGACCGCAACTTCGCGCTGGAGAAGGACGATCTCGACGCCGGCTTCGTGCTGACCTGCCAGTCGCACCCGCTGACCGAGCGCGTGGTCGTGAGCTTCGACGAGCGCTGATGGCCCGGCCGCGTTCGCCGACCTACGACGACCAGCGCGAGCAGATCCTCGCCGCCGCGGCCCAGCTCTTCGCCAGCCGCGGCTACACCGCCGCGACGATGAACGAAGTGGCGGCGGCCTGCGGCGTCAGCAAGCCCACGCTGTACCACTACGTGCGCGACAAGCACGACCTGCTGGCGCAGATCAGCGCCGGCCATGTCGCGCGGCTGGAGTCGCTGGTGGCCGACGTGGTGGCTGCGAAGCTGGACTCGCAGGCGCACCTGCGCGAGCTGATCCACCGCTTCATGCTCGCCTACGCCAGCGCCGAACACGAACACCGCGTGCTGACCGAAGACGTGAAGTTCCTCGCCGAGCCCGAACGCGAAGCGGTTCTCGCGGCACAGCGGCGCGTCGTCGCCGCGTTCGCGCAGGCGGTTGCAGCGCTGCGGCCGGACCTTCAACAGCAGCGGCTGGACACGCCGCTGGCGATGCTGCTCTTCGGCATGATCAACTGGACCTTCACCTGGCTGAAGGCCGGCGGCGCGCTCACGCACGAGACGCTGGCGCCGGTGGTTGAGCAACTGTTCTTCGGGGGGCTGCCGGCCGTGCGCCCGGGCGCCGCGGCGAAGTGACCAGGCGCCCGCGCGACGCCAGCGACCAGCCTTCGGTGGCCTGCGCCGGCGCGTGCAGCAGCGTGCGCACGCCTGCCAGGCCGGCCTCGGCGGCGCGCTGCAGCAGCGCTTCGGTGCCGGCTTCGCCCAGCGCCAGCACGAACTGCTGCCAGCGGCGGTTCAGGCGTTCGTCGGCCCAGGCATCTTCCAGCGCACGCCGCGTTGCGCGCGCATCGCCGCCCGGCCCGGCTTCGAGCAGGCGCGGCGCCAGCGCGCCGACGAAGAGGTTGAAGTCGTGGCGCAACTCGCGCGCCGGAAGCAGGTCGGCCAAGGCGCGCACGCGAGCGCTCCAGCCCGGCGTGCTGAACTGCAGCGTCACCAGCGCCTGCAGGCCCTGCACGGAGTTGAGGATGCGCACGCGGTTCGGCGGCAACACGCGCAGCGGCACGCGTGCGGCTTCGGCAAAAGGCAGCGGGGTGACGAAGCTCATCAGCACCGCCAGGCGCCAGCAGTCGGCCACCGCCAGGCCGTCGATCGGCGCGTCGATGCCGGCGTCGATGCGTGCCGCGCGGCGCAAAGCTTCGCGCGTGTCCAGCCCGGCCTTTGCGTCGGCGGCACGCTGGCTGATCACGGCCAGGTTGCCGGCGGCGTAGCCCGCGCCGTCGAGCAGCCGCTCGACCACCGCGGCGTCTGCCGAGTCAGGCACGCCGCCCAGCGGCTGGCGCGTCACCGGGCAGTGCGTGGTTTCGATCTGCCCCAGGTAGTGCGCCGTGACCTGTGTGCCTTCGAAGGCCAGGCCGCGCTTCCAGGCCTGCGTGCGCAGCGCCAGCCACTGCCGCACCCCGCGCGTGGCGGCCAGCGTGCGGCGGCCGAACACGGCCTTGGCCGACAGCCAGCCCTGGCTCACCGGCGTGCCGTCCAGCAGCAGTTCGGCCGGCGGCACCAGGCCGTGGTGGCCGTGGTCCCAGCCGAGTTCGAAGCCGGTGCGGTCGCAGCCGTCGGCTTGCAGCGGGTCGAATTCGAAGGTCGCCTGGTTCATCGCATTCTCCGGTGGCGGCCGGGCCCGGTGCCCAGCGCATGACGACAGTGTCGGCGCCGGGTGGCTCACAGGATGAGCCTGCGGAAAACGCGATGAAACGGGCGCTCAGGCGCGCACGAAGCGCCGCCAGGTGGTGGCCAGCAGCAGGCCGGCGGCGATGCCGACGGCGTCGGCCAGCACGTCGCGCGCCTCGGCGCTGCGGCCGGGGATCTGCGACTGCACCAGTTCGATGAAGACGCCGAAGGCCAGCAGGCCCAGCGGCACGCCGAGATGGCGGCGCGGGGCGTGGTGGAAGCCGCGGCTGGCGCAGAAAGCCATCGAGGCGAAGGCCAGGACGTGGTTCAGCTTGTCCCAGCCGGTATCGATCTGCGGTGGTGGGTTCGGCGTGAACGCCAGCCAGCAGACGGCCAGCGCCAACAGCGCCAGCAGCGCGCGCCAGCCGGTGGTGGCCGGCGCGCGAGGCATCGTCAGCGGTCCTGCACCGGCGTGATTGCCGGCGTGGAGCCGCCGCCGAGCACGAAGACCGTGTACACGCCGAGCGACTGCAGTTTCACGTCGGTCAGTGCGTCGACTTCGAAGCTGGACGACGTGACTTCGAGGCGCGCCGCGGTCGTGGCCGTCGCGGTGACGAAGGACGAACTGGCGCCCGACGGGATGTCGCTGACCAGCACCTTCAGGTCGACCGACAGCGTCGCCGGTTCGATGCTGGCGGCGGCGTTGATCAGCCGGATGCGGTAGCGGCCGCTGGTGGCCAGGCGGTTGTCGTCGGTGATCAGCTGCACCTGGCCGGAGGCGCCGGTGCCGATGGTCAGCAGCGTGTAGTCGCCGCCGGCCGTCAGCGTCTGCGTCGTCGACGACACGCTGACGTTGTTCAGGCTCACGTCGACCAGGCGGGCGCCTGCGTCGACCAGGATGTACGGGCCGATGCGCGGCGAGCGCAGGCTGCCCTGGCGCGTGACGCCGTCGACCTTCACGGTGACGCTGCCGCTGGCGTCGGCGCCGGCGATGACGCGCATGCGCGCCTGGGTGTTCTTCAGCGCCGTCAGCGCGCCTTGCTGCAGCAGATGCGCCGAGTTGACGAGCACGCCGCCGGGGCCGGCGGTGACGATCAGCGTCGAATACTGCTTGGCGGTGATGGTCAGCGCCGGCACGTCCAGCCGCAGGTCGCTGAAGTCGCCAGCTCCGGTGATGCGCAGCCGGTAGGTGCCGGCCGACAGTTCCTTGTAGCCGCCCAGCGAGGCCGAGATGACCGAGCTGGCGATCGGCGTGGCGTTGGCCAGGTCGTCGACGCCTTGCGTCAGGTAGACGTCGACCGAGCCGGCGTCGCTGGTCGCGTTGTAGATGCGCACGCGGCCGCTGCCGCTGGTGATGTTGTCGGTGTTGTCGTCTTCGGGCAGCGTGGCCAGCTTCAGCGAGCCGGTGCGGCCCCAGACGACGGCGGTGTAGTGCAGATCCTTGCTCAGCGTGTAGCTGCCGGAGAACAGCGTCGACGTGTCGCCGGCGCTGGTGACCTTCACGGTGTAGCTGGCGGCCGAGACGCTGGCGTAGCTGGTCGGCGTGTCGGCCACCACGGCGCTGGCGGTCTTGCTGTCGCCCAGGTAGACGTCGAGCGAGGTCACGTCGTTGGTGGCGTTCAGAACACGCAGGTTCGTGCTGCCGCTGCTGTCGCTGCCGCCGCCGCCGCAGGAAGCCAGCAGCAAGGTCGTCGCGGCGAGCAGTGCGGCCCAGCCGCACCGCACCATGAGAGATCGGGTCATCTTTCTTCCTTGGGGAGGGTGTCAGGGCGACGGATCGATTCGAGTCGGCGCAGCCGGCACAAGCCCGTCCATCGCAGTTCATGACGTGCGGCGCCATTCTATGTGAGGCCGCAGCACCCCCCAGACACAGTACCTCACGCTGGCGCTACATCTGGAAACATGGCTCGGTTAGGCTGGGCCGCCATGGATCACAAGCCCTACCACCTGTACGTCGTCGAAGACGACGCGGCGATGCGCGACATGCTCAGCGCCTACCTCGAAAAGCAGGGCATGGCGGTGACGTCCATGGCCAGCGCCGAGGAACTGTTGCGCCGGATCCACCGGCTGCGGCCGGACCTGATCGTGCTCGACGTCACGCTGCCGGGCGAGTCGGGGCTGGACGCCTGCCAGCGCCTGCGCGCCGAAGGCGACCGCGTGCCCATCATCCTGCTGACCGCGCTGACCGAAGAGGTCGACCGCGTGCTCGGCCTCGAGATGGGTGCCGACGACTACCTGGGCAAGCCGTTCTCGGCGCGCGAGCTGCTGGCGCGCATCCGCGCCGTGCTGCGCCGTGCCGCCAGCGTGCCGGGGCTGCCGGTGGCCTACGACCGCGAGGTGCCGATCGGCGATCACCGCTTCGTGCCGGCCACGCGCAGCCTGCACGGCAACGGCGAGCTGCGTGTGCTGAGCACGGTGGAGTACTCGATGCTGACCGAGCTGGTGACGAACCCGCATGTGCCGATTTCGCGCGAGCGGCTGCTCGCGGTTTCGCACCCGCGCGCCGAGTCGCTGCTGGCGCGCACCGTCGACGTAGCCGTGATGCGCCTGCGCAAGATGGTCGAGCCCGACCCGGCGATGCCGCGCTTCATCCAGACCGTGCGCGGCCACGGCTACATGTTCGTCCCGCACAACCAGCGCGCCTGATGCCACTGCGCTGGCGCTGGGTGCGCCCGGCGCCGCGCCGCTGGTCCCTGGTGCGGCGCCTGACCGGCGGCGTGGCGCTGATCGCGGTGCTGGCCTTCGTGTCACAGGCGCTGCTGCTGGACTTCTGGCTGCATCCCTTGCTCGACGAGCTGGCCGCCGGCATCGCGGCGCATGCGCTGTCGGTGCAGGCGGCGCTGGGCGCGGTGCCGCCGGGCCAGCGGTTGGCGTTGGCCCACCGGTTGTCCACCGAGCGCATGCAGGTCGACGAACGCGCGCCGCCCGACAGCGACGACGCGGACGGCCCGCCCGGCGGCTTCGCCGGCGAGCTGGCGCTGCGGCTGGGCCCGCAGATGCGGGTGCGGCGCGGCCTGGGGCCATTCCCGGGCTTCGTGCTCGGCGTGCCGGTGCAGGGCCAGATCTGGTGGCTCAGTTTCAGCACCGCCGCGCCGCGCGCACTGGTGCTGGACACGGTGCTGTTCTGGCTGGCGGTGGTGGCGCTGCTGACCTTGTCGGCGCTGCTGTTGTCGGTGCGCTTCATCGCGCGGCCGATCGGCGTGCTGGCCGGGCAGATCGGCAGCCAGCGCGGCGCGCTGCGGCCCATCGCCGAAGACCCGCGCGCCAGCGACGAGCTGCGGGCGCTGGTGCGCGCGTTCAACGGCCTGGTGCAGGCGGTCGAGGCCGGCGGCGCGACGCGCCAGCAGCTGCTGGCCGGCGTCTCGCACGACCTGCGCACGCCGCTGGCGCGCCTGCGCCTGCGTGCCGAGACGCAATGCGAGCCGCCGCTGGCCGACCTGATGCTGGCCGACCTGCAGTCGCTGGAGCGCATCGTCGACCAATTCCTGGCCTATGTGCAGGGCGACCGCGGCCAGCGCATCGGCCGCGACGTGCCGCTGGCCGCCGCCGTGGCCGGCGTGGTGCGGCGTTATGCCGCACAGGGCGACCCGGTCAGCGCGCAGCTGGCCGACACCGACCAGGCCGTGCCCGACCTGCCGCTGCAGCGCCTGCTCGGTAACCTGATCGACAATGCACTGGCTTATGGCCAGGCGCCGGTGTGCGTGGAACTGGTGGCCGACGGCACCGGCGCGGCGCTGCGCGTGCTCGACCAGGGCCTGGGCATGAGCCGAGCCGAGTTCGAGCTGGCGCAACAGCCCTTCGTGCGGCTGTCGCCGGCGCGCAGCGAACTCGGCCACTGCGGCCTGGGCCTGGCCATCGTCGCGCAGATCGCGCGCCAGTGGGGTGGCGAGCTGCGCCTGGCGCGAGGCAACGCGGGCTTCGGCATCGAGGTCACGATCCCGCGCCGGGACGCCTGAAACACGGCGTCATCAACGGGCCTGGACACGGTGGCTTGCGCCAGCATCGTGGCGGCCGCGCTGCAGGCACCGAGAACGCCGCGCAAGCAGTGATAAACTCGCAGGCTCACTGCCCGTGTAGCTCAGTTGGTAGAGCAGCGCATTCGTAATGCGAAGGTCACCAGTTCGAATCCGGTCTCGGGCACCAGGAATGACGGGGGCCAGCAGCTCAGGAGCTGCTGGCCCTTTGGTCTTTTCAAGCCCACCGAACGTGTGTCAACGGCCGCGTCGATTCGCGTTCCCGTGAGGGCTACCAAAGGTGCTTGCCGTCGATGACGACGATCGAAGCGAGCGCCGCGTCGAAGTCATCGAAGAGGCGGGCGTTGACGCCGATGCGGCCCGACCCTCTTCAAGCCAGCGAGCCTGCAAGCTCGCGCAACACCTGGCGGGGGTCTTCTTCGATCGGCGACCCGTGCGACACCAGGATGCACTTCAGCGAGTCGATCCCGGCCCATTGCAGCAACTGTTCGCGCAAGGCGTTCGTATCCTCGATGACCGCCATCTTCACGACCTTCGGAATCTGTGCTTCCGTGCCGGCAAAACCCGCCAGGTGCAGCAGCCAGCCGCCGAAGCCGGCGGCGTCCCGGATGTTGCCGACCACGTCATTCAGCACGAGCGTCGTTCCCTTCGACGTGCGAACGACGAGCGCCGCTTCCCGGCCACGCGTTCCGGGGACGGACACGAACAGCACATTCGGGTCGTCGAAGTCGGGGGCGGTCGTATCGACCTGCACGATTTCCTGAACCTTCGTCCGGGCGCCCTCGGGTGCAACGACCTGGATCTTCGGGTAGCGATCCTTCCAGATCTTCGCGTCGAGTCGATGTTTGTCGCTCGGCACGATCAGGTAGGCCGGGCGACCGTAGGCTTCGAGCGCAGACATCTCGTCTTCGTCGAGGGCGATCGCGCTGTACACCACCAGCCGTGAATCGGCCAGGCGTACCACGGTCATGCGCCGCGGCAGGTCCATGAGCGGCATGTGGATCTCGCCGACGACCGTCAGGATGTTCTCGTCGATCGGCACCAGCTTGCCGTGCGGCAGCACGGTCCATTGTTGAAACGGCTTGGTCATGGTCGGGTTCCTCAAAGGGGGTCACGCCAAGCTACGCCGTTGCGACCGGCACTGCTGTAGGACAGCAGCGCCAATTGACCGGGCGACCCGACCGTCCGCCCGATGTTCGGTAGCGCACGGACGAGCCGGGCGCCAACCGGGACGGTTCGACACGAGGGCAGGTCGAAGCCCGCGTCAGCACCCCCGAAAGGATTCACCATGACCGAGAAATCAGCCAGCGTTGTTTGGACGGGTGCTGGCAAGAAGGGCCTGGGCAAGATCAGCACCGAGACCGGGGCGCTGGCGGACTATCCCTATGGTTTTGCAAGCCGGTTCGGCGACGACCGGCGCGGCACGAACCCCGAAGAGATCCTCGGCGCTGCACATGCCGCCTGCTTCACGATGGCGTTCTCGTTCGCCTGCGACAAGGCGGGCTTTGCCACCGCCACGGTCAACACGCAGGCCCAGGTGAGGCTGTCGGCACAGGGCGAAGGCTTCGTCATCGACCGGATCGCGCTGAGCTTGAAGGCCGTCGTGCCCGGGCTGGACGAAGCCCGGTTCCAGGAGATCGCCTCGGCGGCCAAGCGTGATTGCCCGCTGTCGAAGGCGCTGGCGAGCGTTCCGGAAATCAGCTTGCAGGCGACGCTGGAACCGGCCGGCGCCTGATCGATCTTCAGCCCTTGCGCCGCGCGACCAGGCGCAGGTCGGGCCCGACGCGGGCGACGTCGCGCCATTCCAGCTGCACTGCGTCCTTCAGTTCGGCCAGCGGCCCGAACGACGCCAGGTCGAGGCCCGAGCCCAGCAGCATCGGCGCCACGTAGACCAGGAATTCGTCGACACAGCCTTCGCGCACGAAGGAGCCGTTCAGCAGCTGGCCGGCTTCGACATGCAGTTCGTTGATGCCGCGGCGGCCCAGGTCGGCGAGCATCGCGCCGAGGTCGACCTTGCCGGCGGTGTTCGGCAGCAGCGCGACCTCGGCGCCGCGTGCTTCCAGCGCCTGGCGCGCGGCAGCGTCTTCGCTGGCGCTGTAGATCAGCGCCTGGCCCGGCGCGTCGAGGATGCGCGCCGTCGGCGGCGTGCGCAGCCGCGAATCGACGATCACGCGCAGCGGCTGGCGGGCTGTCGGCACCAGGCGCACATCCATGCGCGGGTTGTCGTCGATGACGGTGCCGACGCCGGTCAGCACGGCGCCGGCGCGTTTGCGCCACAGGTGGCCGTCGGTGCGCGCGGCTTCGCCGGTGATCCACTGGCTGGCGCCGTTGGGCAGCGCGGTGCGGCCGTCCAGCGACACCGCGGCCTTCATCCGCACCCACGGCGTGCCGCGCTGCATGCGTGCGAAGAAGCCGACGTTGAGTTCGGCCGCTTCCTGCTGCAGCGGCCCGCCGTCGAGCTCGATCACCTCGACGCCGGCCTGCCGCATCCGGGCCACACCCTGGCCGGCGACCAGCGGGTTCGGGTCCGACATCGCGCTGAGCACGCGCTTGATGCCCGCCTTGACGAGGGCGTCGCAGCACGGCGGCGTGCGGCCGTGGTGCGCGCAGGGTTCGAGCGTGACGTAGGCCGTGGCACCGGCGAGCGACTCGCCATTGGCCAGCGCATCGCGCATGGCCATCACCTCGGCGTGCGGGCCACCGGCTTCCTGCGTGTGGCCGCGGCCGATGACGCGGCCGTCGGCGGTGGTGATGACGGCGCCGACACGCGGGTTCGGGTCGGTCAGGCCGATGCCTTGTTCGGCCAGAGCCAGGGCCTCGCGCATGAACGCGGTGTCGCGATCGTCAAGCATGGGGATGGAAGAGGAAGTGGAGGGCATGACGGAAGGTCGGAGCTTAATGCGCCGGCACGGCCGCCGTCTCGGGCGACGGCGTCGGCGCGCCGGGTAACGGGTGCGGCGAGCGCGGCGCCGGCAGCAACGACACGGCAGCGGCCGCGACGGCGAAGAAGGCGGCCCAGGCGAGCCAGCTCCACGCCGGCCCGGCCGCGCCGAGCGCCACCAGCGGCGGGCCGATGACCGTGGCCGCGCCGAAGCCGAGGTTGAAGGCGGCGAGGTAGCTCGGCCGTTCGCCGTCGGGCATGTACTGCAGCAGCACGCCTTGCGCGCCGGCGACGATCCACAGCTCGGCCAACGTCAGCCCGACCAAGGCCGTGGCCAGGATCGCGGCGTCGAACCAGGCGCCGCCCAGTCCATCGTTCCCACCGAGCGCGACGATGGCCGTCGCGCCCGCGGCGACGAGCCCACCGAGCCGCAGCCGCGCCAGCGCGGCCGGCAGCCGGTCGGTGCCACGGCTGGCCCAGCCCTGCAACACGACGACCATCGCGGTGTTGACGAGCTGGATGCCGCCAACCATCCACGCCGGCGCCTGCGAGGCGTGCAGCACCCACAGCGGCAGCCCGATGGCGAGCACGATGGCCGACAGCGTCAGCGCCCCATGCAGCGCGGTCAGCGCGAGGAAGGGCCGGTTGTGGCGCAGCGGTGCCGTGCCGCTGCTCTTCTGCGCCGGCTGCAGCGGCTGGTCCGGCAGGCGCAGGCACAGCAGCGCCACGGCGGCGAACAGCAATGCCGACGCCGCGATCACGCCGCGGTACGCCAGCGGCGTGCCCATCCACACCACCCAGCCGGCCGGCAGCCCGCCAGCGGCGAGGCCGGCGTTGCGCACCGTGCGCAGCCGCGCCAGCACCCGCACGGCGGCCGTGCGGTCGCGGCCGACCAGCAGTGCCGCACTCACCAGCGGCCCGGTGCCGCGGCTCAGTACCCCGGTCAGCGCTGCACCGATCAGCGCCCCGGCGAACGAGCCGGCCGCCGCGAACAGCAGGAAGGCCAGCGCACGCGCGGCGAACAGCGCGACCAGCGCGGCCCGGAGGCCGCGCCGCTGGGCGGCGCGCGCGATCGGCATCGCGCCCAGCAGCGAGGCGGCGCCGGCCACGCCGAGCACGATGCCGACGTCGGTCGTGGTGAGCCCCACGGCCTGGTTCAGGAACAGCGCCGACAGCGCCAAGTACATGCCCAGGCCGATGGCGTCGACGGCGCCGACGAGATAGACCTTCATCGCGAGCGCGCGGTCGGGTGCGACGTTCATGCCACGGCCTCGGTGCAGGCCAGCGGTTCGAGGCGGATCGCCAGCGCCGCTTCCACTTCAGCCACCAGCGCCAGCGCAGCGTCGTGCGTAGCCGCGGTGACGAGAAAGCTCGCCAGGTGCAGCGTCAGCGCGCGGCTCACCGTCTGGCCGACCTTGAAGCGCGGCGACAGGTAGACGATGTTGCCGGCGAACCGCTGCTTGACCTCGTCCACCGGCGTCATCGACGCGATGCGCCACTGCCCTTCGGGGATCGGCACGAAGCGGTGCCAGGCGATGCGGCCGAACGCCGGCGCCACGGTGCTGCGTTCGCCGAGATAACTGCGCGCGATTTCGGCGGCGTAGTTGTAGCCCGCGCAGGCCTTGAACATCGACGGCACCGGCCCGCCGGCGCGTGCATTGACCTCGATGATCTTCGCCTCGCCGCCGACCCAAGCCACCTCGGTGTGCACCGCGCCGTGCGTCAGGCCGATGGCGCGGATCGCCTTGTCGGCTTCTTCGACGATGCGCGCTTGCGCCTGCGCGTCGAGCCGGCTCGGCATCACGAGCCCTTCTTCGACGTAGCCGTGCCGCAAACGGCCGCGGTCGGTGACGGTCAGGTGCTGGGCCTGGCCGTCGACCAGCAGGCTTTCGACGCTGACGTAGTCTGCGAACGGCGAACCCGGGTCGCCTTCCAGCGCCAGCGGCTCTTCCAGCAGCACGTGCGGGTCGGGCTGCAGAAACACCGAGCGCTCGGCGACGAAGGCGCGCAACGCAGCCTCGGCCTGCGCGCGCGTGTCGACACGCTGCACGCCGACGCTGCCGGCGCCGAGCGACGGCTTGAACACCGCCGGCAGGCCGACATGGGCGATTGCGGCGTCGAGCTGCGTGGCGTCGTCGACGATGGCAAAGCGCGGCGTCGCCACGCCGCAGCGCGCGAACACCTCGCGCTGCCGCGCCTTCGACTGGGCGATCGCCACCGCCTCGGGTGGCGAGCCGGGCAGCGACAGGCGCGACGCGATCTGCGCATGCGGCAGCAGCAGCAGCTCGGAATAGGTGACGACGCCGTCGATCGGCTGGCGGCCGTGCAGTGCGACGGCGGCCTCGACCGCTGCGTCGAGGTCGTGCACGACGAGCAGTTCGCCGCCTGGCTTCATGGCATCGAACATCGTGCGCACCGCGTCGGCCGCTGCCCAAGCGTCGATGTAGACGAGGCTCGCAATCGCGCCAAGCGTGCGGATCGAGGTCAGCGCCTCCTGGGGCGCGTGGCCGCCGGCGCCGGCGAGCAGCAGTACGTGGGGTGAGCGAGATGGAGAGGTCGAGGCAGTCATGGTCAGAAATCCGGTTCGGGTGAAGTCGTGTGCTCAGGCGGCGCGCCGCAGCGGGCTGCGTGACATCGCGAAGTCGCGCAGCTCGGCCACCATCGCGGCGGCGCGGCGGCGCAGCGCATCGGTCGGCCGGCCGTCGACGATGTCGGCGCCGCTCAGGCCGACCTGCGTCGGCGTCGACCAGCCACCCATCGCGCGGACCACGCTGCGCAGCTGGTCGCAGACACCCGAGCCGCTGCGCGGGCCGCCGGCAGCGGCGAGCACACCCACCGGGCGCTGCGCGAACGCGTCGCCGGTGAGCTGGTCGAGCGCGTTCTTCAGCAGGCCGCTGAAGCTGCCGTGGTAGACCGGCGTTGCCAGCACGATGGCGTCGGCCTTCGCGACACGCTCGCGCAGCCGCGCGGTCTGGCTGCCGGCCGGCGGTTCGGCCCAATGCGCCATGTCCTGCAGCGCGCGGTGTTCGTCGCGCAGGTCGATCACGTCGACGACGATGCCGTGGCTGCGTGCGTCGTCGAGCACGGCTTGCAGGCCTTGGCGGGTCAGCGAATCGGCTGCGCTGCTGCCGAGAAAAACAACGATGTTCATGATGGAGAGTCCTCAGGCGGGAAGGGCGGCTGCGGCGCGGGCTTCGCGCACCTCGAAACGCACGCTGCGCTCGGTCAGGCGCAGCAGGTCCATCACCTCGCCGGGCGTGGCGCAGGCGAAGGTGTGGGTGCTGAGCGCCGAGCCCGAAAAGCACGACGCGCCGATCGGCTGGCCCGGCTGGGCGGCGAGCTTGCGGTGGTAGGCCGCGGCTGCGACCGCGCTGTCGTCGAAGTGGGCCAGCACGCCGGTGTCGCGCGTGTAGTGCATGGTCCAGCCGGCGTACGGCGCGGCCGGCTCGCTGCGCAGCCGCCGCGGGTCGTCGCCGCAGTCGAGCAGGATCTTCGCGTGGGCCAGGTTGATGCCGCGCGTGGCCTCGAAGGCCTCGACGATGCCGGCGCCGCCGGGGCGGCAGGCGACTTCGCAGAAGGTCATGCCGTCATCGGTGGCGAAGGCTTCCAGGTGCAAGGTCGCGGCTTCGATTGCCCAGGCGTCGACCACCTGGCGCAGCAGCCGGTGGGCCGCCTCGCGTTGCGGCCCTTGCGGCAGCGTCTGCGACGACAGCGGCGCGCCGCTGGTATAGGCCAGCGTGTCGCGCAGGTAGCGCGACACGTCCCAGACGATCTCGCCGCCGTAGACCAGCGCGTCGATGTGGCACATCGGGGCGTCGATGAAGCATTCGCCGAGGAACTGGCCGGGGACGAACACCTGCGCCAGCCAGGCATCGCACTGCGCCGCATCGGCGAGCACCGACACGCCTTCCGACCCCGAGCTGGCGCGCGGCTTCACCACCACGCGGCCATGACGCTGCAGCAGCGCGTGCAGGTCCGCGGGGCGGTGCAGCACGCCGCCGTCGGCGTGGCTGATGCCGGCGCCGCGTGCGAGGGTCTTCATCACCGCCTTGTCGATGTAGCGGTTGACGCGCACCGGCGTCTCGCCTTCGAGCCCGAAGTGGCGGCACAGCTGGGCCACCGGGATCTGCACCCGCTCGGACCGGGTCGCGATGCGATGCAGCGGCGTCTCGGCGTGGAGCGCCTCGGCCGCCTGCAGGACAGCGGCGTCGTCGAAGATGTCCATGCGCTGCAGGCGGTCCGGCACCGCGCCGCCATCCGCCGCCGACGACGTGAAGACGCTGACGCGGTAGCGCTCCGGCGGCAGCACCGGCGAGCCGTCGCGGCGCGTCCAGCCGCTCGGGCCGACGCGGTCGATCAGCAGCACATGGGTGCGGGCATCGGCAGCGTGGGCGGCATGAGCGGTCGGCGCGTCCGGCACGATCTCGATGCCGGCCAGCAGCCGGGCCGCAGCGGCAGCGGCGTTCGCCGTGGCCTGCTGCGGGTCCAGCCCTTCGGCGAGCACGAAACCGAAGCGGTCGCGGTTGCTCGTCAGCGCTGCGACGCGCGCGCCGGGCGCGGCCTGCACGCCGTGCAGCACGACATCGCGGCCGAGCGCGGCGGGCACCGCCGGGACGGTGACATGCCCGAAGCTGCCCGCCACGTCGCTCCACAGCTGGCGCAGCGCCACGGTCGCGACCGGCTCGCTGACAGGGGCGATCGGCCGGCCGGTGGCAACTGCCACCAGGTCCAGGTGGACCGAGCGGCCGAGCGCGCACGACATCTGTTGCACCACGACGTGGCCGGCGACACGCCCGTTCACCTCGATCAGCTCGGGCCCGCGCGGCGTGATCATCAGCTCCATGTGGATGGCGCTGTCGCGCACGCCGAGCGCGCGGGTGACAGCGAACGCGAACTCGCGTGCTGCATCCAGCCCGTCGAAACACGCCGGGAAGTGGCCGCCGACCTCGGCGGTGACGCCGTTCGGGCACGGGTCGCGCTCGGCGAAGCCCAGCAGCAGCGGCTCGCCGTGCTGCACCAGCAGCTCGGCGCTGACCAGCCGGCCCGGTGCGAACTCTTCGAGCAGCACGCGCGAGCGCCGGTGGCCGTTCACGGCCGATCCCTGAATGGCGGCGGTGACCGCGGCGATCAGCGCGTCTTCGCGTTCGACGACGGTGACGCCGACCGAGTAGCCCCCGGCAACCGGCTTGACGACCAGCGGATAACCGACATGCGCCGCCGCGTCGAACGCTTCGTCGATGCCGGTGATGCAGCGCCAGCGCAGCGTTCCGAGGCCGGCTTGTGCAAGCCTCGCGCGCGCGGCGGCCTTGTCGCCGAGCAGCTCGGCCGTCGCCGGCGATTCGCCGGGCAGGCCCAGGGCGCGCGTGAGCTGCGCGATCTCGGTCGCGTAGTGCTGGATGCGGCAGATCACGCCGTCGGGCGGCTTCGGGCCCCAGCGCTCGCGCAGCAGCGCATGCAGGTCGACGCCCTGGCCGAGCTCGGGCATTTCGATCAGGCGCGCGGCGCGGGCCAGCTGCGCCGGCGCCACCAGCGAGCGGTGGCGCGCCAGATCCTGGCTGACGAAGCTGACCTCGACGCCGGCGTCGGCCAGTTCGTCGACGATGTCGAAGCCGCGCACCCAGGTCGTTTCGACCAGCAGGATGTGCAGTCCGGCACAGGGCCGAACCGGATGTGTCGAGCGATTCATTTCATGCCTCCAGGCGCTGGCGCTCGGCGGTGACGACGAGGTAGTGATAACGGGCCGAAGCTCTCGGCACGGCCAGGCAGTCGACCGCCTGCCAGCCGGCGCCGCGCAGCAGCGTGCGGGCCTCGGCTTCGGTGAATTCCTGGGTCAGCCGGCCGTCATGCTGCTGCCACAGGCCGCCGCTGCAGCGGCCATCGGCGGGCGTGAAGAAGCTGACGACGAGCGTCGCACCGGGCTTCGCGTGGGCCGCCAATTTGGCGAGGTAGCGCCCGTAGGCCGACGGATGCTGGTGGTGCAGGCAGCCGTTGTCGAGAATGCCGTCGTACGGGCCGCCCAGCGCCACCGCCAGCACGTCGCCGGCGATGAAGGCCACCTGTCCGGGCCAGCGGTCTCCGATGGCCGCCCAGTCGTCGGTGGCCACGAGGTCGACCGCGTCGACGCGGTGGCCGGCGCCGAGCAGCGCAACGGCGTCGCGGCCGCGGCCGGCGCCGACGTCGAGCGCGGCGCCTTGCTGCGGCAGCCGCGCCAGCAGCCGCTGCACGCAGACTTCCATCGCCGGCTCGTCGCTCCAGATGTCGCGGCCTTCGTCGTACGAACGGCGGAACGAACGGTCGAGCAGCTCTTCGTAGCCGGTCTCGGCCGGGGCCTCTTCGATACACACGTGGCTCATGACAGCGCTCTCTTCCACTCTTCGGGGGAGCCGGCGTCGGGGAACACGGTAACGACGGTCTGGTCGGCCGGCAGGCCGCGCGCCACTTCGCGGGCGATCAGCCAGTTGGCGGCGGCCGAGCTGCCGATCTTCAGGTTCGTCAGCGCGCGGAACTCGACCATGCCGCGCATCGCATCGTCGAACGACACCGTGCGCTGCTCGACGCGGTCGTCGTAGGCGTGCACGAAGGGCTGGCGGATGCCGAAGCCCATGCCGCCGGAGCCGGCGTACTTCGGCAAGCCGTTCGGTGGCGCCGGGCTGGCGTACGGCAGCTCGGCCGGCGTGACGCCGATCGTGCGCAGACGCGGGTGCATGGCGCGCAGCGCACGCGAAACGCCGATCAGCGTGCCGCCGGTGCCGATCGACGCGACCCACGCGTGCGGCTCGTGGCCGCCGAGCTGGCGCAGGATCTCGGCGCCGGTGGTGTCGCTGTGGAAGGCGACGTTGACGGCATTGCGGTGCTGGTACAGCAGCGTCCAGTCGGGCTCCTGCTCGGCCAGCTTCAGCGCGTGCTGCACGACGGCCAGGAAGCCTTGTTCCTTGTCGACCAGTTCGACCCGCGTGCCGCGTTCGGCCAGCTTGTCGAGCAGGCTGCGCGGCGCCGCCGATGACAGCACCACGCGCGTCGCGATGCCCAGTTCCTGGCCCAGCTGCGACAACGCGCCGGCCAGGTTGCCGCCGGAATATTCCAGCACCTTCAGCTCGGACAGCGGGCGCGTGCCGTGCTTGGCCAGCGCGGCGCACAGCAGCGCGTACGCAACGCGGTCCTTGATCGAGCCGACCGGGTTCTGCCACTCGCACTTGGCAACGATGCGGGCACTGCCCGGCGTGCCGGGCACTTCGATCAGATCGGTGTTGCCGAGCGCGGCACGGAAGCGCGCCAGCGCCGGGTGCGCGGCGTGCAGCGCGTCGGCGTCGAACGACGCCGGGCGCGTGAGCGTGTACGGCGCATGCAGCGCCGGCACCGGCGTTGCGATCATCGGGGATGTATTCACAGGGTCTCCGCCAGTCGGAAGCCCATCGCATAGATGGGGCTGTGGTACCAGCCATGGCGGCGGCGGCAACGCGCCAGGTCGCCATAGCGGCTGAAACTGCCCCCCCGCGCGACGCGGTAGTCGCCCTGGGTGAGCTGCAGGTCGTCGGCAACGGCTGCGCCGCCGGGGTAGGCGCGGTAGTTGTCGGCGGTGTATTCCTCGACGTTGCCGGCCAGGTCGTCGATGCCGCTGGCGCTGCGGCCGAGCGGGTACATGCCGACGGGCGACGTGCCCAGCGGGCCTTCTTCGACGGTGTTCGCGCAGGCTGGGTCGAAGGCCTCGCCCCACGGGAACTCGCGGCCGTCACCGCTGGACGCCGCGTACTCCCACTCGGCTTCGCTCGGCAGCCGGAAGCTGCGGCCGGTGCGTTCCGCCAGCCACGCCGCATAGGCGTCGGCGGCCTCGGGCGGCACGGTCCAGACCGGGTGGTTGGCCAGCGCCGCCGGGTAGACGCCGAGCGTCCACGACGACGGGATCCACGGGCTGTTGGTGTACTCCAGGAAGGCGCGGTACTCGAGGTTCGTGACCGGGAAGCGCGCCATCGCGAACGGCGCGATGTCGACCACGTGCTCGGGGCATTCCTTGGCGATCCACTCCGGCAGCACGCCGACATGCGCCCACTCGCCGGCAACGCGCGCCACCGCGTCGGCCGCCAGGCCGAGCGTGATGCGGCCGCCGGCCAGCCGCAGCATCTGCGGCCGCAGCACGTCGATGCGCGGGTCGCCGACGCAGGCCAGCAGCATGCCAGCGGCATAGCGCCGCGCCATCGTCGCGCTGCGGCTTTCCAGCGTGCGCACGAGTTCGGCGGCCGGTTGGCCGACCAGGTCGGCATGCCGACTTAGCACATAGGCACCGAGGCGGTCGACCAGCGTGTCGGGCAGGCCCATCGCGGCCCGCGGCGACAGCGTGTTCGGGTTCGGCGCCAGCAGGGTGGCGGCGCTGCTCATCGCTGCGCCACCGCGATGTCGTAGACGCGGCTGTCGTACGAACCGGCCAGGAAGACGCCGCGCGTGCTGTCGAAGCACAGCGACGAGATGCCGGCCGTCGTCGGGCGCTGCACCGGCAGCCACTCGCGTTGTTCGACGTCATAGATCGCGACCGAGCCGAAGTACGACGCGGTGGCGACATGGCGGCCGTCGTCGGACGCGGCCACGCATTTGATCGAGCGCTCGTGCGGCGTCGCGACGACCATCGCCTTGACGCCGTCCCACAGCCGCAGCTTGTAGTCGCGGCTGACGCTGACGAAGCGGCCGTTCGGCAGCGCGGCGCAGCCGTTGGCGATGCGGTCGTGCGCTTCCTGCGCGCGGCCGAGTTCGCGGAAGTCGTCGCACGAGAACCACGACGCGCCGGTGTCGGCGCAGACCGAGAAGATCGTGCCGCCCGACACCGCAACCGCCTTCACCGCATTGGCATGCAGCGGCAGCGTCGCGACGTGTTCGACGCGGCCATCGGCGGCCACCGAGAACACCAGGCCTTCGCCGGTGTAGGCGCCGACGACGACGTGCGTCATGCCGTTGCGTTCGAACGCCGCGCCGCAGTTCAGCGGCGAGCGGTGCTGGTACAGCACGTCGCCGCTCAGCGCGTCCATCACGCAGCCCATCTGGCCGCCGGTGAAGACACGCGGGCCGGCCGGCGTGAGGAAGTTGCACAGGCTGCCGAGCATGGTGGACGCCTGACCGTCGACGCACAGCATGCCGGCGTCGCCGATGGTCAGCTGGTGGCCGTCGCGCACCGTGACTGCGTTGACGCCGGGCGTCGGCATCACGCCTTGCAGGTCCCAGCGCTCGCTGTCGACGTGGTAGACGGCATACGACGAACCGAAGGTCGCGAAGGCGAGCGTGCGCGCGTCGAGGAAGGCGCATGAACGCGGCCAGATCTCGGCCGGCATGTTCGACTGCGCCACCGGCTGCAGGGGGCCTTTCGTCGACCAGACGCGCAGCGTGCGGTCGTAGCTCAGGCTCACCAGCAGGCCTTCGTCGGCCTGGTAGACCAGGCGCTTGATGCCGGCCTTGTGGGCTTCGGTGGTGGTGGTGCGGGCGCCGTCGATGACGACGATCTGGCCTTCGTCGTTGCCGGCGTAGATGACGCCTTCGCGGGTGATCGCGATGGTGTCGGTCTCGATGCCGCCGAGGTCGATGTCGTCGACCAGTTCGGCCGTGGCCAGCGACCAGCGCTTGATCGTGCCGTCGTCGCTGGACGAGATCAGCTCGTCGCCGGCGGTCGACCAGGCCACCGAGATGACGTCGGCGGTGTGGCCTTCGAAGCACATCTTCAGCTGGCCGTTGAAGTCGTAGACGCGAACCTTGTGGTCGCGCGACGCGGTGGCGATCAGCTCGTCGCTGGGGTGGAAGACCGACATCTCGACGTCGTCCATCTGGCCCGACAGCACGGCCACGAGCTTCAGCTCGGGCACCGACCACAGACGTGCGGTGTAGTCGCTGGATGAGCTGACGAGGAAGCGGCCGTCGGGGCTGAACGCGACCTGGTTGGCCAGGTGGTCGTGGGCGGCGCGGTGCAGCGGCGTCTTGCACTCGGCGTCCCAGAGGATGAGCTGGTTGTCGTAGCCAGCGGTGGCGACGTAGCGGCCGCCGTAGGTGGCGACGCCGCTGATGGGGGAACGGTGGGCGATCATGTTGGGTGGAGCTTCGGGTTGCAGGTTCAGGCCGCGGCCAGGTCGATGGTGTGGCGCGTGTGGCGCACCTTGGCTTCGAGGTAGCGGCGGTTGTGTTCGCCGACGAACACGCCGGTCGGCACCAGGCGCATCACATCGATGCCCAGCGCGATGAGCTGCGAGCGCTTGTCGGGGTTGTTGCTCAGCAGCGCGATGCGGTTCAGGCCGAGCGCACGCAGCATGTCGGCGGCGGCGCCGTAGTCGCGTTCGTCGTCGCCGCGGCCGACGGCGCGGTTGGCGGCATAGGTGTCGTGATCGCCTTCCTGCAGCAGGTAGGTGTCGAGCTTGTTGTACAGGCCGATGCCGCGGCCTTCCTGGCGCAGGTACAGCAGCACGCCGCCGCTGCGGCTCAGGCGTTCCAGCGCTTCGTTGAGCTGCGGGCCGCAGTCGCAGCGCGCCGAGCCGAAGACGTCACCGGTGACGCACTCCGAATGCAGGCGCACCAGCGGCGCCGCGTCGCTGCGCATTTCGCCGAGCTGCACCGCGAAGTGCTCGCGGCCGTCGCGCAGGCCGTTGAAGCTGATGATCTTCGACGGCACGGTGCGGCCGCCGGCCAGCTGGAGCGGCACCTGCACGGTGGTGCGGATCGACGGCTCGGCGGCGGCGGGGGTGTTGGCCACCAGGCCGAGGTTCCTGAGCAAGACGTGTTGACTCTTCACGCAATTCCCTTTCGATGAAAGATCCGGCGACCGTCGGCTGCTGTTGCACGCATCGATCAGTCGGTAGCGGTACTTTCGCGGGGCTGCGTATCACCGGCATTGCGTGCGGCGCGGCGAACGGTTTCAATCGTTTCGCCGGCGTCGCAGCGGCGCTGCCGCTGTGTGCGAACGTTGTTAGGGGGCTGCTATCCTGCGCGGAGACTCTTTCGGACCTCGCCATGAACGCCCATCTGCGCATCGCCCGACCCGTCAGCGACCTCGGCCTCACGGTGGCGATGTACCGGCGCGGGCTGGGGCTGGAGCAGCTCGGCAGCTTCGAAGACCACCAAGGCTTCGACGGCGTGATGCTCGGCAACCGCGGGATGGATTTCCACTTCGAGTTCACGTACTGCCGCACGCACCCCGTGCAGCCGTCGTCGACGCCTGAAGACCTGCTCGTCTTCTACGTCCCCGACGAAGCCGCGTGGCAGCAGACATGCGCCGCGATGCAGGCCGCGGGCTTCGTCGACGTCGACGCGTTCAACCCGTATTGGCAGCGACAAGGCCGCAGCTTCGCCGACCGCGACGGCTACCGCGTCGTCATCCAGCGCGCGGCGTGGGCTTGACCGGTTCAGCCGAAGGGGCCGGCGCCATGGACACAGCGGCCACCGTGCTGCACGAGGTGCTGGACGCCATTGCCGCCGACCGTGACCCGGCCGAGCGCGAGCGCCATGTCGCCAACCTGTCGGCGCTGGCGGCCAAGATGCAGACCTTCGGCAACCGCCGCAGCGACCCGGTGCGCATGATCCAGAGCTACCTGGGCGACCGCTGGAGTTCGCTGCTGATGCACCTGTTGCACGGCGGCATGCTGCGTCACGCGGAACTGCGGCGGCTCATCAAGGCGATGTCGGCGGAGCACGACATCTCGCAGCGCATGCTGACGCTCCGGTTGCGCGTGCTCGAACGCGACGGCTTCATCCAGCGCAGCGTCACCGACGACGTGCCGCCGCGCGTCGAATACCGCCTGACCGAACTGGGCGAGTCGGGCTACCGCCACTTCGCTGCACTGGTGCAGTGGGCCGAGCAATCCACCGCCGCCGTGCGCCGGGCCCGCGAGGCCTACGACCTGAACAATCCCGACAGCGCGACCCTGCTGGGCGAAAGCGCGGCCTGCGAAGGGCCCTGAAGGCAGGCACATTTTTGTGCTCATGGCAGGTCCCGTTGGCGGCCGGCCGCCGGCTCCGTAACCTGAAGTCCTGCTGCTGAAGAGCGCGCGCATCGCGCGCCGCCAGCCCTGGATTTCAACGCTTCCGGAGCCCTTGCCCGATGAACCTCAAGAACCGCGCACGGCCGTTCGCTTGGCCGTTCGCCTTGGTCGCCACGAGCCTGGCCCAGGCCCAGCCGGCGCCTGCGCCATTGGACGTGACGCCCTTCTTCAACGCCGTCGACGCCAACAAGGACGGTTGTGCCAGCCAGGCCGAATGGAAGCGCGCCGGCGCGCCGGACTCGGCCTACCAGATGCTGAAGGACGACAAGGGCTGCGTGACCGTTGCGCGCATGAACACCGGTGACGCGCCCCCCGGCATCGACGGCAACCGCGACGGCAAGCTGACCCTGGCCGAGTTCAAGGCCTTCGACAAGAAGATGTCGGCGCAGATGAAGGCCGACGCGATGCTGGCGGCCCGGATCGATGTCGGCCGCGAGGTGCAGCAGATCCAGAACCTGATGAGCCGACGCGCCTTCTTCCACTCGGTGGGCCAGAACGAGAACGAACTGGCGCTGTGGGCGAAGAAGCATCCCGTCCGCTGGGCGCAGAACCAGGGCTGCTGGGTGGGCATGGCGTCGCTGAAGGTCTACTACGACGACGTGAACCGCCAGATGCAGGCCGCCGGCCTTGCCAGGCTGGCCCGGCTGAACCCGGCCATCAAGGACGTGCCGGAGAACCGCTTTGTCGGCAACACCATCCTGCACCTGCTGACCACGCCCATCATCGAAGTCGCGCTGGACGGCCAGTCCGCCAAGGGCCTTTGGTACACGCCCGGCGCCATCCTCGGCACCGAAGACGGCAAGACGCCGGTGGGCACGTGGATGTGGGAACGCTACGGGGTCGACTTCGTCAAGGAAGACGGCCAATGGCGCTTCCTGAACATCCAGGTCAACACCGACTTCGGCAACCCCATGGGCAAGCCGCTGGGCCTGCAGATGGGCGACCCCGCCGCCCTGGGCAGCGAAGGCGGCAGCCCCGCGCCGGGCCCGGGCGCCGAGGGCATCAAGGTTCCGGGGCCGGACATCGCCAAGCCCACCTATCGCGAGTTCGGTGCCACGCGCGTGCCGACGATCACGCCCCGCATGCCTGAGCCTTATCGCACGCTGAGCCAGACCTTCCAGTACGCCGATTGCACCGGCGAAAACGACAAATCCGGGCGCCGCTGATGCGCCCACCAGGAGACACCATGACACGCCATGCCACCTCTCGCCTGTCGGCCCTGGCCGCCGCCATCAGTGCCGCCTGCGGCGCCCATGCGCAGACCGCGCCGGCGCCTGACAAGGGTGCCATCCAGGAGGTCGTGATCACCGCCGAGCGGCGGGTGTCCAACATCCAGAAGACGGCCATCTCCATCACCGCGATCAGTGGCGAAGAGCTGCGCGAGAAGGGCCAGACCACGGTGGGCGACGTGCTCGCCGACACGCCCGCCGTGCAGATCCAGGGCTCACCGCAGGGCGGGCAGGTCTTCATCCGTGGCGTGGGCGCCAATGGCGACAGCAACTGGGTGGACCCGGCCGTCGCGATCAACCTCGATGGTGTCTACAGCGGCCGCGCCGAACGCGTCTTCTCCAGCATGTACGACCTGGATCGCGTGGAAGTGCTGCGGGGCCCGCAGGGCACGCTGTACGGCCGCAACGCCACCGGCGGCAGTGTCAACGTCATCACCCGCAACCCGGGTGCGAGCTTCGACGCGGGCGTGAATGCACAGCTGGGCAACTTCGATCTCCGGCACGTGGATGGCTACGTCAACGTACCGGCCGGCGACATGCTGTCGTTCCGCGTCGCGCTGATGCGCGAAAAGCGTGACGGCTACTTCAGCAACGATGGTCGCGCGTCGGACCTGACCGCCGGGCGCATCAAGGCCCTGCTCAAGCCGTCCAAGACGCTGTCGGTGCTGGCCACGTACGACGACTTCGACAGCAAGGGCACGGGCATGACCTCGGTGCCGCGCTACTTCGTTGGCGGCCCGCCCTTCTTCAACTGGCGCACCGACTACAGCAAGCCCTGGGAGGTGGACCCGCAGCACCCCGCGGACACGCAGCGCACCCGTTTCAAGACCTTCTCGTTGCAGGCCGACTGGGACCTGGGCTTTGGCGTTCTGACCGTGCAGCCGGCGCAGACCCAGAGCAGCCGCTATGTCGAGACCGACCTGGTGGCCGGCATCGCCGCACCGGGCAGCGCGCTGCCGCTGCCCGCCAGCACCTGGGAAGAGACGCAGAAGACCTTGGAAGTGCGCCTGGCTTCGCCGGCCGCCGCACCCACGCGCTGGGTGGTGGGGGCTTACGGCTTCAGGTCCGACAACGTGCAGACGGGCAGCCCGCCGTCCTTCCCGCCGCCCACCTTCGAGGGCTACAACACGCAGGTGCCGGCCGAGTCCAAGGCCTTGTTCGGCCAGGTGACGGTGCCTCTTTCCGACACGCTGCGCCTGACCGGCGGTCTGCGCTACACCCAGGACGCCAAGACCTACAAGTACGGCCTGCGCAGCACGTCCGTCTCCACCGTGGTGGGCTATGACTCGGGCATGCGCAGCGTGGACAGCAGCTACAGCGCCGTCACCTACAAGCTCGGCGCCGAAATCGACATCAGCCGCGACTCGATGTTCTACGCGCAGGTGGCCAGCGGCTACAAGGCGGGCGGCTTCAGCACCACGGCCTTGCCGCCGCTGGCCTATGACCCCGAAAAGCTGACGGCGTTCGAGGTGGGCAGCAAGAACCGCTTCATGAACAACCGGCTGCAGGTGAATGGCGAGCTCTACCTCTACCGCTACAACAACTACCACGTGCAGTACGCCGACTTCGCAGCGCCTTCGCCGGTGCCTGGCGACCCGGCCACCGCCTTCATGCAGTACGTGGTGAACGCAGGTGCCGGCAAGAACAGCGGCCTGGAGCTGGAGGCGCGCTACCGCGTGCTGGCAGACACCGAGCTGCGTGCCGCCGTGACCTACGCTCACGCCCGCTATGGTGACTTCAGCACGCCGGCACTGAGCTACCTGAACGGCAGCCCGGTGGCCAGCACGCCGGAATGGACGGCCACGCTGGGCCTGCAACACAGCCTCTCGCTGGGCAGCGGCGCCGTCACCTTCGGCGGCCAGATCCGCTTCTCGGACGGCTACCGCGTCACGCTGGAATCGAACCTGCCTGGCGGCGACTACAACAACCAGCAGGCGGCCTTCCACAAGACCGACCTGCGCCTGGCCTATGCGCCCGACAGCGACAAGTGGAGCGTGAGCCTGTGGGCCAGAAACCTGGAGAACAAGGCGCAGACCACGCAGGTGCTGCCCTTCGGCCGCACGCAGATAACCGACCCGCGCACCTTCGGCTTGAACCTGTCATACAAGCTGTGAAGACGCCGGCACGTCCGTTGAACGACAAGGGACCACATGACTGAAACGTGGGTACACAAGCCGGCGCTGCCCGGCAAGCGCGGCGACCGCCTGGCGGGCAAGGTCGCTTTGGTCACCGGCATCGGCGCCGGCATCGGCCGCGGCATTGCACTGATGTTTGCGCAGCAGGGTGCCCACGTGGTGGGCTGCGACATCGACGCCATCGGCGCGCGAACAACCGTGGACGCGGCGGCCGAACAAGGCCTGGCCATCCACGGCCTGCACCCGCTGGACCTGACGCAGCCGCCGCAGGTGCGCCGCCTGGTCGATCACGCGGTGGCGCTGCATGGCGGGCTGGACATCCTGGTCAACGCGGCGGCCTTCGGCGCCTTCGAGTGGCTGGAGCAGATGGACTATGAAAGCCAGTGGCGCAAGACGATGGTGGGCGAGGTGGACATCGTCTTCCTGGCTTGCCAGGCGGCCTGGCCGCATCTGCGGGCGCGCGGTGGCGGCTCGGTCATCAACTTCGCGTCGGCCAATGCACGGATGGCACTGCCCCTGTCGCCGGCGCTCGCGCATTGCGCCGGCAAAGGGGCCGTGCTGGCCATGAGCCGACAGCTCGCCATGGAAGGTGGGCCGCACGGCATCCGCGTCAACACCATCAGCCCGGCGCTGATCGAAACGGCCGCCACGCGCCACCCGCTGGACAACATTCCCGGCTTCAAGGAACAGGCGCTGAACAAGTTCATGCTCAAGCGCCTGGGGCAACCCGAAGACATCGGCTGGTTGGCGATCTACCTCGCGTCCGACGAATCGAGCTGGGTCACCGCGGCGGACTTCGCCGTCGATGCAGGAGCCACCGCCTGGTGAAGGCGGCCCGCAACCGAAAACCCCACCAAGCATCGACCGAACAGCAGCCATGAAACTGAAGATTGCCTCACTGACCCTGTCCCTCCTGATCGCCCTGGCCGGCGTCTCCGTCGGCGCCGACGGGCATGCCAAAGCGTTGCAGCGCAAGACCATTTCCGATGGTGAACGCGCCGCTGCCACCTGGGCCGTGCAGAACCTGATGAGCCGCCATGAATTCATGCATGCGGCGGGGCAAAACCTGGAAGAACTGGACAACTGGGTGTCGCGCAACGGAGCCTATGCCCAGTCGGCGACCTTTGGCAGCCCGGGCTGGGTGATGAACGGCATCGAGACCGTCCGCCGTGCCTATGGCCAGCGCAGTCGTGCCGATGCCGAAGCGGCGCGCAAGGCCCTTGCCGAGATCGACCCCAAGGTCAAGGATCTGCCCGAGTTCTTCGGCGCCGGCGCGGAATGGGTGATGCACACCAGCACCACGCCGGTGATCGAAATCGCCGGCGACGGCAAGACGGCGCAAGGCGCCTGGTACTCGCCCGGTATGGGCATCATGCCGACCATCGCCAACGGCAAGGTGACCATCCAGGCGATGATGTTCTGGGAAAAGTACGGCGCCGACTTCGTCAAGGAAAACGGCGTCTGGAAGATCTGGCACCTGCAGATGGCCTACGACTTCGTCCCGGGCCTGCCGAAGGAAATGGTCGAGAAGATAACGGCCAAAATGGGCGCATTGGCTTCAATGGAAGCGCCCAAGGCCAGCGAAGGCGAGGCCGGTGAACGCTCGGGCGGCGGCGAGCTTCCGCCGGGGTTCACGAAGCCCAGGTTCGTGTACCCGGACTACAGCCCGGGGCGCCCCGCGGTCATCTTTCCGCACCTGCCCAAGCCCTACTACACCTTCAGCGAGACCTTCAACAACTGCAACTGCAAGTAGGCTCCTTCAAGCCGGCACGAAGATGGCGTGCAGCCCCAGCGGCATGACGCGCGGCAGCTCGCCCTGCGCGATCGGCCCGTCGGCCAGGTGCTGCGCGTCGAACACCGAGAACAGCATCTGCTGTTTCTTCAGGTCGAGCGCGGTGCCGACCAGCCAGCCGTCGCCTTCGCGCTGCGAGCCCGGGCGCGGCACGAAGACATGCTCTTCAACCATCACGTCGGCGCCGTAGCGGTAGTGGTCGACGCGGCCTTTGTCGACGTCCAGCCGCATCACCGCGTCGTAGCCGGGGCGGTCGCCGGCCTGCAGCCGCATCGCCGCGAACAGCTGCCCATGGTGGCGGCCGACGAAGCGTGGGTCGATGCGCGGGAACTCGGCGATCTGCGGCAGCAGCGTCTGGCGGGCGCGGCCGCTCTTCGTGTCGATCTCGGCCAGCGTGACGACCGGGAAGTCGCGCGCGTCGAACTCGCCGCGCATCAGCTCCTTCAGCCGGCCGTTGGCGTTCCAGACGCCGGGTGAGCGGATGTAGTCGAGCCGGATCACGCCGGCCGCGTCTTCCCAGGCGTTGCCGACGTGGAAGACGAAGCCGCTGGGCAGCTCGAACCACATCGGCTGGTCGAGCCGGTCCTTCGGCAGCACCAGCACGCGCATGCCGAGCTCGGGCTTCCAGACGTGGCTGTCGAGGAAGGTCTCGCCGGCCAGCACCCGTTCGCGGTCGAACACCAGCGGCGGCAGCAAGAAGACGAGGTGGCGTTCGGTGACGGCGAAGTCGTGCACCATCGCGATCTGCGGCACCGGAATCGTCGTCGCCTGCGCCAGCTCGCCGCTGGGCTTGATGCGGTAGATCGACAGCAGGCCGCGGTAGCTGGTGACGCCGAAGTTCCACAGCGTGCCGTCGGTCTCGATCTTCGGGTGCGCCGAGAACGGCATGCCGGCATAGTCGGGTGACCAGACCTTCAGGTCGCGCGTGGCCAGCGTCAGCGGGTCCATGCGCGTGGCCGAGCCGCCTTCCCACAAGGCCATCAGCTCGCCGCCGTGCTGCACGACGCTGGTGTTGGCGACGTTGATGTCGTCGGGCGAACTCAGCCCTTCGGCGCCCGGCGGGTTGGTGCCGAAGGCGGCGCGCACGGGGCGGCCGGCCTTGCTGTCGGCGATGAACTTGCCGGTGCGCACGAAGCGGCCCTGGTGCACGATGCCGGCCGGGCCGATGGCGTAGCGCTGCAGCATGCCGTCGCCGTCGAACAGATGGTGGTAGCGCTGGCCGCCGAGAGAATGCCGCGCCGGGCCGTTGCGGTAGAACGAGCCTTGCAGCGCAGCCGGCAGGCGGCCGTGCAGGCGCAGCGGCATCGGCGCCACGTCGTCCTGCAGGCCGACATAAGCCATCGTCCATGGATGGCCGGCGCGCTGTGCTTCGAAGGCGGTGAACACCGGGTCGGCAGCCGGGTCGGCGGCTGCGGCGCGGGCACCGAAGCTGAAAGCGCCGGCGCTGCCCAGCAGGGCCTGGCAGAAGTGGCGGCGGTCCATGTCAGTGCAGCGTGACGCTGACGGTGGTGTCGGCCTTCAGCTCGAAGACGGCGTCGGCGAAGCTTGGCGGGCCCATGCGGCCGCGGGCGTCGCGGCTGAAGCCGAAGCGTTCGATCGGGAGGCCGCTGACGTTGGTGTCGAACTTGCCGTTGCCGTTCTCGTCCTGGTACATCGACACCGCATACGAGCCGGCCGGCAGGTTGCGGTAGACGATAACGGTCTTCTCGGCGGCAGCGGCGCGCTCGCCTTGCACGGCCTGGCCGTTCTTCAGCCAGCTGGCTTCGGTGCCGAAGACGGCGGCGTAGACGAAGCCTTGCGCCGGCTTCGCATTCAGCACCTCGACCGTCAGGTCGAAGGCGTGCGCGCTGCCGGCCAGGGCCAGCGCCGCGGCGGCGGCAAGCAGACGAAGCGCGCGGGCGCTGCGGGGATGTCGGGTCATGGCGGGGCTCCTGTTCTTCGACGGCGGTGCGCCTTCGATGGAACCCACTGTAGAAACCGCTGCGGCCGTGCGCGAGCGGGCGCAGACGAAGCGCCGAAGCCGGTGCGCGAAATGCCAGCCCTGCTTCGCGAAGCGCGAAACGGATCAGGCCAGGCCGGCCGCCAGCTGCTTGCAGACGTTGTCGCCGGTGGTCGTCAGGCGCAGCCCGCCGCCGTTCCATTCCAGCCAGTTCAGCGCCACGTAGTCGTCGATGTAGCCCTGGTCGATCTCGGCCGCGCGGCGGCGCTTCAGCAGGTCGACGGTGGACAGCAAAGCGTCGCGCAAAGCCTCGCGTCGCAGGGTGGGCGGCGAAGGCTGCGGCAGTGTCATGGCGTGGACTCCAGGCAAGACGCCAACCATAGCACCCGACGGTGCCCGCAACATGACTATTCGACGACCGGGCTGGGGGGTGCTATGGTCGGCGGACCCCATGAAAACCGAGTCCCCATGATCGAACCCTTGCTGCTGAGCGCCGCGCGCATCGGTACCTTCGAACACCAGCGTGCGCTGACGAACGCCAGCGGCTTCTTCTTCGAACGCGACGAACGCCTGTTCCTGGTGACCAGCCGCCATGTGCTGATCGACAAGCCGAGCAAGCACTTCCCGAACCGCATCGAGATCGAGCTGCACACCAGCGAGACCGACCTGACGCAGTCGACCGGCTTGTCGGTGCTGCTGTACAAGGACGGCAAGAGCATCTGGCGCCAGGGCACCGACAGCGCCGGCGAGATCGACGTCGCGATGGTCGAACTTGACCGCGAGGCCTTGCCCGAAGGCGCCGTGCTGCGCGCCTTCACGCCGGAGCACCTGGAAGGGCTGCTCGACAACGTCGAGGTCGGCAGCTCGGTGCTGGTGGTCGGCTTCCCGCTCGGCTTTCACGACACGCTGCACCACCTGCCGGTGGTGCGCCAGGCCGTCATCGCGTCGGCCTTCGGCATCCGCTTCCAGGGCCTGGGCTACTTTCTCACCGACGCGCGTACGCACCGCGGCACCAGCGGCGCGCCGGTGGTGCTGCGCGATGCCGCGGCGGCGGCCGACGGGCTGCCGTGGAAGCTGCTCGGCGTGCATTCGGCGCGGCTGGACATCGCCAGCCGCGACCTCGAGCAGGACGAGTCGCTGGGCCTGAACTGCGCCTGGTACGCCGACATCCTGATGACGCTCAGCGAAGAGTAGGGCGTGGTCAGTCGATGACCTCCGGCCACTCGGTGTGGAAGGCCTGGCCGGCAGGCTTGTCGATGCGCTCGTAGGTGTGCGCGCCGAAGAAGTCGCGCTGCGCCTGCAGCAGGTTGGCCGGCAGGCGTTCGCTGCGCATGCTGTCGTAGTAGGCCAGCGACGCGCTGAAGGCCGGCACCGGGATGCCGTTGCTGACGGCCAGCGCCACCACTTCGCGCCAGGGCTGCTGGGTGCGATTCAGCAAGTCCTTGAAGAACGGGTCGAGCATCAGGTTGGCCAGGCCCGGGTCGGCGCGGTAGGCGTCGGTGATGCGGTTCAGGAAGCGCGCACGGATGATGCAGCCGCCGCGCCAGATGGCGGCGATGTGGCCGAGATCCAGGCCCCACTGCTTCTTCTCGCCCATGGTCTTCATCAGGTCCAGGCCCTGGGTGTAGCTGATGACTTTGGACGCGTACAGCGCGTCGTGCACCCGGGCCACGAGGCCGGCCTTGGCTGCGGACAGGTCGGCCAACGGCCCGCGCAGCTGGCCGCTGGCCGCCACGCGCTGCGCCTTCTGCGACGACAGCACGCGCGCTTCGACCGCGGCATTGATGGTGCTGATGACGACGGCGTTCTCGGCCGCGCTGAGCAGCGTCCACTGGCCGGTGCCTTTCTGGCCCGCCTTGTCGAGGATCAGCTCGACCAGCGGCTGGCCGGTCTCGGCATCCTTCTGCGCCAGCGCCTTGGCGGTGATCTGGATCAGGTAGCTCTGCAGCTCGCCCTCGTTCCACTGCTCGAAGACGGCCGCCATCTCGTCGCTGCTGAAGCCCGCGGCCTTGAACAGCGCATAGGCTTCGCAGATCAGCTGCATGTCGCCGTATTCGATGCCGTTGTGGATCATCTTCACGTAGTGGCCGGCGCCGCCCGGGCCGATGTGCATGACGCAGGGCTCGCCGTCGACCTTTGCGGCGATGGCCTCGAAGATCGGGCGCATCACCTGCCACGTCGACGCCGGCCCGCCGGGCATGATGGACGGGCCCTTGCGCGCGCCTTCCTCGCCGCCGGACACGCCGGCACCGATGAAGCGCAAGCCCTTGGCGGCCAGCGCGGCGTCGCGTCGCTCGGTGTCGGTGTACAGGCTGTTGCCACCGTCGATGACGATGTCGCCTTCGTCCAGCAGCGGCAGCAGCTGCTCGATGACGGCGTCGACGGCAGCACCGGCCTTGACCATGATCTGCACCTTGCGCGGCCGCGCCAGGCTGGCGACGAAGGCTTGCAGCGTCGGCGCGCCGAACAGCTTCTTGCCCTGATGGCTGGCGACGAAGGCGTCGGTGATGGCCGCGGTGCGGTTGTAGACGCTGACGCGAAAGCCGTGGCTTTCGACGTTCAGCACCAGGTTCTGGCCCATCACGGCCAGGCCGATGAGGCCGAAATCGCTGAGTTCCTGCATGGTGTTCGTGCGGCACGACAAGGGGCCGCCATTCTGACCTGACTAACATCGCCCCGATGACGACGATGCCTGCCCTGCCGTTCGACAGCGAGACGGCGCTGCTCACGATGGGCCTGCTGCTGACCATCATGCCGTTGACGGTGTGGGCGGTGCTGGCGCAGCGCCACGACATGCGTAGCACCAGCCTGTGGTGCGGCGGCGCCGTGTTGTCCGGCCTGGCCTTCGTGCTGGCCGGCTTGCGCGAAATGCTGCCTTCGCCGCTGTGGCTCGCGCTGGCCATCATCATCGGCTATGCCGGCTACGCGCTGCGCTGGGCGGCGCTGCGCCGCGAGCGCGGCCGCGTCGGCGGCGTCGCGGCGCCGGTGGCCGCGGTGCTGCTGTCCAGCGTGCTGTACGGCTACTTCACCAGCCGGGGGCCGCTGCCGCGCGTGGGCTACAACTTGGCACTGATGGCCGCCGCGTCGCTGGCCATCGCGTGGCAGGCCTGGCAGCTCGCGCACGAGACGACGAGCCGCAGCGCGCGCATGATCGCCTTCACCTACACCGCACTGGCCGCGGCGCTGCTGCTGCGCGACGTGTCGGTCGTCAGCGGCGTCGGCCTGCCGTCGGCGACGAGCTTCGGGCTGGACCTGGGGCTGCTGCTGCTGACCGGCATGCTGTCGGCGGTGTGGGGCAACATCGGTTATCTCGGCTTCGCGATGGAGATCACGGCACGCCGCGAATCCGCGCGCACCGCCGAGCTGGCCGCCGCGAACGCGCGCAGCGAGCAGGCCGAGCGCCAGGCCGCGGAGCTGAAGGCGCTGTCCGATGAAAGGCAGGAGCTGCTGCGCGTGATCTCGCACGAAGCGCGACAGCCGCTGCACAACGCGCAGGCGGTGCTGCAGGGCATGGACAGCGCGCTGCGCGGCGAGTTCGCCGGCAGCGAGGCGGCCGCCGCGGCGCGCATCGCACGGGCCCGCGCGGTGCTGCGGCAGATCACGGCGTCGCTGGACAACACGCTGGCCGCGTCGACGCTGCTGCTCGAAAGCCGCCCGGCGCCGCTGCGCGACACCGACATCGACATGCTCGTCGACCTGTGCCTGGGCGACCTGCCGCCTTCGCAGCGCTTGCGCGTGCAGATCGAGCGCCGGACCGACGTGCGTACCGCCGCGATGGACGTCGGCCTGATGCGGCTGGCCTTGCGCAACCTGCTCAACAACGCGCTGGCCTACGCCACGCCGGGCTCGACGGTGAGCTTGCGCGTGCTCGACAGCGACGAGCCGTTGGCGCTGCTGTTCGAGGTGGCCGATATCGGCCCCGGCATCGAGCCGGCGCTGCAGGCGCGTCTGTTCGAGCGCGGCATGCGCGGCCGCCACGACCTGCACGGCCAGGGCCTGGGCCTGTACATCGTGCGCCGCGCGATGCAGCGCCAGGGCGGCAGCGCCGAACTGCGCTCCGGCCCCGACGGTTCGGTCTTCACGTTGACCGTGCCGCAGGGGCTGGAGCCTGTATGAAGCCTACAGCGACTTCAGCGGCGCCCTGAAGACATAGCCGACACGCGGCTCCGACTGCAGCGGTACCAGGCTCTTCGACGCCTTTTCGATGCGCCGGCGCAGCCGGTAGATGGTGGCGTGCAGCGTGTTGTCGAGCGTGCTGGCGCCGTCGCGGCCCAGGCGCTGGATCAGCGTGTCGCGCGTGACGATGCCGCCTTCGGCGTCGAGGAAGCAGCGCAACACCGTCAGGTCGGTGTCGCTGAGCTCGACCTTGGCACCGTCGGGCGCCTGCAGCTGGCTGGCACGCAGGTCGACGACCCAGGACTGTTCACGCTGGCCGCGCATCACTGCGCGCCGCTGCAAGGCCCGGATGACCAGCTGGATCTGTTCCAGGCTGACCGGCTTTTCCAGGTACATGTCGGCACCGGCGTCGACCACCGCTTCGAAGGTCGAAGCGCCGACCTTGCCCGACACCACCAGCACGCCGGCGTCGGTGCGCCGGCGCAGGATGCGGATCAGCTCGTCGCCGACCACGCCGGGCAGCATCAGGTCGACGACATAGAACTCGTAGCCGAACGGCGACTCGCTGGCCAGCAGGTCGCTGCTGTCGGGGAACACGCTGACCTCGACGCCTTGCTCGCGCAGATAGGAGGAAAAGGCGTCCGTGAAGTCGACATCGTCGTCGACGAGAGCCAGGGAAGTGGGAAGCATGGGTTGTTGATCACCTTGCAGTCGTATCCCACCAGTCTATGGGCATCCCAGGCGCTTTGCAGGCGAGCTGCCATTTCGTCGACGCAGTTTTATCCGGCTTGTTTGCCGGATGGCGGCGCCGAATGACGGGCTCGATCAGTTGATGATGGAGCCACCCCCGCGGCGCGCCGGCTGTCAGCCGGCTTCGTGGTGGTAGTCGGCGACGCGCTGGACTTCGTTCTTCGAGCCCAGCATCACGCTCACGCGTTCGTGCAGCTTGCCCGGCACGACGTCGAGGATGCGCTCGCGGCCGTTGCTGGCCAGGCCGCCGGCCTGCTCGACGAGGAAGGCCATCGGATTGGCTTCGTACATCAGCCGCAGCTTGCCCGGCTTGTCGGGTTCGCGCTGGTCCCAGGGGTAGAGGAAGATGCCGCCGCGCATCAGGATGCGGTGCACGTCGGCCACCATGCTGGCAACCCAGCGCATGTTGAAGTCCTTGCCGCGCGGGCCCGTCTTGCCGGCCAGGCATTCGTCGATGTAGCGCGTGACCGGCGCCGCCCAGTGGCGCTGGTTCGACATGTTGATGGCGAATTCCTTCGTGTCCGGCGGGATCTGCACGTCCTGCTGCGTCAGCACCCAGGAGCCGGTTTCGCGGTCCAGCGTGAACATCGCCACGCCGTTGCCCACCGTCAGCACCAGCATGGTCTGCGGGCCGTAGACGCAGTAGCCGGCCGCGGCCTGGTGCTTGCCCGGCTGCAGGAAGTCTTCTTCGCTGACGCCGGGGGCGTGGCCGATCTTGCGCAGCACGCTGAAGATGGTGCCGATGGAGACGTTGACGTCGATGTTGCTGCTGCCGTCCAGCGGGTCGAACAGCAGCATGTACTCGCCTTGCGGGTAGCGGTTCGGCACGACGTGGATCGAGTCCATCTCCTCGCTGGCCATCGCCGCCAGGTGGCCGCCCCATTCGTTGGCCTCGATCAGCACCTCGTTGCTGATGATGTCGAGCTTCTTCTGCACCTCGCCTTGCACGTTCTCGCTGCCGGCGGTGCCGAGCACGTCGCCCAGGGCGCCCTTGTTGACGGCGATGGCGATGTGCTTGCAGGCGCGCGCGACGACCTCGATCAGCAGCCGCAGCTGGCTCGGGATGCGGCCGTGCTCGCGCTGCTGTTCGACGAGGTACTGGGTCAGGCTGACGCGTTTCATCACTGGGCCTCCAGGGCACGGTCGACGATCTCGCGCACGTCGTCGCTGAGATCGGGTTTGGCGGCGACGCGCACGATGGCTTCGCGCGCCGCGCTGCGGTAGGGCTCGACGAGCGCGCTCCAGCGGTCCATCGCACGCGCCAGGCGGGCGGCGACCTGCGGGTTGATCGTGTCCAGTTCGAGCAGGCGCTCGGCCCAGAACACGTAGCCGGCGGCGTCGGCGCGGTGGAAGGCGGCCGGGTTACCGGTGCACAGGCGCAGCAGCAGGCTGCGCGCGCGGTTCGGGTTCTTCATCGAGAAGTCCGGGTGCTTCAGCAAGGCCTTGGCGCGGGTGAAGGCGCGGCCGGCGCCGGCGCCGACCATTTCGTTGCCGGTGGCCTGCAGCGCGAACCACTTGTCGATGACGAGTGCGTCGCCGCCGGCGCTGGCGTGGAAGTGGGCCAAGGCTGCGTCGGCCAGTTCGCTGTGCGCGTCGACCAGCGCGGCCAGCGCGTGGAAGCGGTCGGTCATGTTGGCCGCGTCCTTCACGCGCTGGTAGGCGCGGCCGGGCCAGACCTTGTCGCCGCTGCGCACGGCGTGCTGGCACAGCATCGCCAGCGCCAGGTTGGCCAGCGCACGGCGGCCGGCCTGCGCGGCCGTCGGCGCGTAGCCTTCGCGCACGCTGTGATGGTCGAAGGCCCAGACCCAGTCGGCTTGCAGCGCGGCGGCCAGCTCGTCGCGCATCTGCTGGCACACGGCGTGGATGCGCTGCGGGTCGAAGCGCTCCAGCTGCTCGGCGACATAGACTTCTTCGGGCAGGCCCAGCGCCATCGCCTTGAACGCCGGGTCGAGCCTGTCGTCGCGCAGCAGGCCGCGCATGCCGCCGATGAAGGCGTCGTCCAGCGGCGCCGGCTGCTCCAGCGCGGCGAGCAGGCGCGTCAGCGCCAGCCGCTGGCCGGCTTCCCAGCGGTTGAACGGGTCGCTGTCATGGGCCAGCAGCACCAGCCGTTCGGCGTCAGCGAGGCCGTCGTCCAGCGCCACCGGCGCCGAGTAGCCGCGCAGCAGCGACGGCACCGGCTCGCTGTCGATGTCGTCGAAGACGAAGCTCTGTTCGGCGCTGTCCAGCACCAGCAGCCGGTCGCCGGCGAGCGCCCGGCCATCGCGCGCCAGCAGGCCCGTCAGCACCGGGATCACGAACGGCTGCTTGTCCGGCTGGCCCGGTGACGGCGCCGCGCTTTGCGAAAGCGTCAGCGTGTAGCGGCGCGCTTCGGCGTCGTACACGCCGCGCGCGCGCAGCCGCGGCGTGCCGGCCTGCGAATACCAGCGCTTGAAAGCGTCCAGCCGCGTGCTCAGCTCGCTGCCGGGGTTGGCGTCGGCAATGGCCTGGGCGAAGTCGTCGCAGGTCACGGCCTGACCGTCGTGGCGCTGGAAGTACAGCGTGATGCCGCGCGCGAAGCCTTCGCGGCCGACCAGCGTCTGCATCATGCGCACGACCTCGGCGCCTTTTTCGTAGACCGTGGCGGTGTAGAAGTTGTCGATGGCCGCGTAGCTGTCGGGCCGCACCGGGTGCGCCATCGGACCGGCGTCTTCGGGGAACTGCAGGGCCCGCAGGTCGCGCACGTCGTTGATGCGCTTGACGGCACGGGCCGACGCGTTGCCGGCCATGTCCATCGAGAACTCCTGGTCGCGGAAGACGGTCAGGCCTTCCTTCAGCGACAGCTGGAACCAGTCGCGGCAGGTGATGCGGTTGCCGGTCCAGTTGTGGAAGTACTCGTGGCCGACGACGCTTTCGATGCCGAGGAAGTCGTCGTCGGTGGCGGTGGCGGCGCTGGCCAGGACGAACTTCGTGTTGAAGATGTTCAGGCCCTTGTTCTCCATCGCCCCCATGTTGAAGTCTTCGACCGCGACGATCATGAAGCGCTCCAGGTCCAGCGCCAGGCCGAAGCGGGCTTCGTCCCAGACCACCGAGGCCACCAGCGACTGCATCGCGTGCTCGGTCTTGCCGAGGTCGCCGCGGCGCACGTACACCTGCAGCAGGTGTTCGCGGCCGGCACGCGTGCGCACGCGCTGTTCGCGGCAGGCCAGGTCACCGGCGACCAGCGCGAACAGGTAGCTCGGCTTCGGGAACGGGTCGTGCCAGGTCGCGTAGTGGCGGCCACCGTCGAGCGCGCCTTGTTCGACGAGGTTGCCGTTGGACAGCAGCACCGGGTACTTCGCCTTGTCGGCGCGCAGCGTCACGGTGTAGACGGCCATCACGTCGGGGCGGTCCAGGAAGTACGTGATGCGGCGGAAGCCTTCGGCCTCGCACTGCGTGAACAGGCCGCTGCCGCTGGTGTACAGGCCGCTGAGCTGGGTGTTCTTGTCCGGGCAGCAGGTGTTGCGGATCTCGAGCACGAAGCTGTCGCCGGCCGGCGGGTTGTCGATGACGAGCAGGGCGCCTTCGACGCGGAACGACAGGCTCTCGCCGCCGGCCATCACGCGCAGCACGGTGATGTCTTCGCCATGCAGCTTCAGCGCCTGCGCCGGGGCCTCGCGGTTGCGTTCGATGTGCAGCTTGCTGGCGACGATGGTCTTCGCCGGGTCCAGGTCGAACGTCAGCTCGGCGCGGCGGATCCAGAACGCCGGCGCGGCGTAGTCCTGGCGGCGGATCACGGTGGCAGGGCCTTCACGCATGGTCTTGTTCTTTCGGTGCGAGGGTGTGCAGCTCGAAGCCGACGAAGTCGGCCATCGAGTGGCGCAGGTTGTCGAAGCCGGCGAAGGCCGCCGCCGGCAGCGTGGTGGTCAGCGCCACCGCGTGCATGCCGGCGCGGCGCGCGGCCTCGACGCCCAGCGGCGCGTCTTCGAAGACGATGCAGTCGCCGGGTGCGATGTCCAGGCGGCGGGCGGCTTCGAGGAAGATGTCGGGGTGGGGCTTGCCGCGCAGCCCGTCTGCGGGGCTGGTGACGGTGTCGACCAGCGCGTCGAGACCGAAGCGGTCGAACGCTGCCTGCATGTTGCCCGGCGGCGCGGCGGTGCAGATCGCCAGTTTCAGCCCGGCCTGGCGCGCCTGCTCGATGATGCGCTCGGTGCCGGCGATCAGCGTCAGCGAGCGTGCGGCCTCTTCGCGGTACAGCGCTTCCTTCTCGTCGGCCAGGCGTTCGCGGCCGGCGGCGTCGAGCGCCGGGAACAGGTCGCGCAGGATCTCGTCGTTGCTGCGGCCGGCGGTGGCTTCGAAGAAACCGGCTTCGTCGAAGGCCAGGCCATGGCGGACGTGCCACAGCCGCCAGGCCGCATGGTGCAGCGGCATGCTGTCGATCAGCGTGCCGTCCAGATCGAACAGCAGCGCGGCATAAGGCAGTGCCATCTACAGCCCCTGCTTCAGGCTGGCTTCGATGAACGGGTCGAGATCGCCGTCGAGCACCTTCTGCGTGTTGCTGATCTCGACGTTGGTGCGCAGGTCCTTGATGCGGCTCTGGTCGAGCACGTAGCTGCGGATCTGGTGGCCCCAGCCGACATCGGTCTTCGTGTCTTCGAGCTTCTGCTGCGCTTCCATCTGCTTGCGCATCTCGTGCTCGTACAGCCGCGAGCGCAGCATCTGCCAGGCCTCGTCGCGGTTGCGGTGCTGCGAACGGTCGTTCTGGCACTGCACGACGATGTTGGTCGGGATGTGCGTGAGCCGCACCGCCGAATCGGTCTTGTTGATGTGCTGGCCGCCGGCGCCGCTGGCGCGGAAGGTGTCCACGCGCACGTCGGCCGGGTTGATCTCGATCTCGATCGAGTCGTCGACCTCGGGGTAGACGAACAGGCTGGCGAAGCTGGTGTGGCGGCCGCCGGCGCTGTCGAACGGGCTCTTGCGCACGAGGCGGTGCACGCCGGTCTCGGTGCGCAGGTGGCCGAAGGCGTAGTCGCCCTCGACCTTCAGCGTCGCGCTGCGGATGCCGGCCACGTCGCCTTCGGTCTCTTCCATCACCTCGGCCTTGAAGCCCTTGCGCTCGCAGTATTTCAGGTACTGGCGCAGCAGCATGCTGGCCCAGTCGCAGGCCTCGGTGCCGCCGGCGCCGGCCTGGATGTCGACGAAGCAGTTGCCCGGGTCGGCCGGGTTGCTGAACATGCGGCGGAATTCCATCTGTTCGACGGTTTCGCGCAGCGTGCTCGCTTCGGCCTCGATCGCGAGCAGGTCGTCGAAGGCCTCGTCGGCCTTGGACATGTCGAACAGTTCGGTGTTGTCGGCGATGTTGCTGGTCAGGTGGTCGATGGTCGCGACCACGGTCTCCAGCGTCTTCTTCTCGCGCCCCAATTCCTGGGCGCGCTTGGGTTCGTTCCAGACGCTCGGGTTCTCGAGCGCGGCGTTGACCTCGTTCAGCCGCAGTGCTTTGCGGTCGTAGTCAAAGATACCCCCGGAGCTGCTGGGTCCGGGCGCTCAGGTCGGCGAGCAGCGTGCCGATCGAGTTGATGCGTTCGATGTCCATGTCGGAGCCAGTTCGTGCAAAGCGGGCGATTTTCGCATGCGGCCGCCGCACCGGCCGGCCCAATGAAAACGGCGCCCGAAGGCGCCGTCGTTCAGCCCGCGAAAGCGATTCAGCCTTGGCGGCGGCGGCGAGCCACGAAGCCGACCGCGGCCAGACCGGCCAGCAGCAGCGCGTAGGTCTCGGGTTCCGGCACCGGTGCGGTGATGTTGCCCGGGCCGCGGATGAGGTTCAGGTAGCGGCCGGCGTCTTCGTTGCCGAAGCCGGTGGTCACCAGCACGTAGGCAACGCCGGTGGACAGCGTGATGTCGAAGCCGGAGCGGCCGATGCTGTTGAAATCGTCGTTGCCGATCAGGCCGTTGCTCAGCGCATTGCTCGGGTTGAACGAGCCTTGGTACAGGAACAGGAAGTTGTCCCAGGGCGTCGCGACCGGCAGCGCAAAGCTGCGGAAGGTGTACGTGCCCGCGGTGTCGACGCTGAACGCGAAGGTGTCGTAGGCGACATCGGTGCCGATGGCCGACAGCGTGGACAGGTCTTCGATCGCGCGGTTGTAGGTCGGGCTGCCCGTCGTGTCGTCGACGTAGAAGAACGCCGACGCTTGTGACGCATAGAACATCAGCGCCACGGCGACAGATTTGACGAGCATCGAAATGGTGCGCATGTTGGCCTTTAGGGTTTGCTTAGACAGTCTTGTGGCGGCCATTGTTGCCCGAGCACCCGGGGGCTGTCACCCGTGAGCCCCGCGACTGCGGGGGCGTCGCGGGCGGTGTCTGTCAGCAAATGTTACAAAAAGTCACGCCGGCTGACCCAGGAATGCCGCCAGGTGAGCGGCCAGCGCCACCGGCTGGTCGTGATGCAGCATGTGCCCGCAGGGCGACAGGATCTGGCGCTGCAGGTTCTGCACGCAGGCCAGGCGCGCCTCGAACTGCTCGCGCGAGTAGCGCTGGCCCCACCACTTGGCGATGTCGGTGCGGTCGCCTTCGACCCACAGCACCGGCGCGGTGATGCGCTTCCAGGTTTCCAGCACCTCGTCCTTGCGGTAGAGCACCGGATTCACGCGCTTGTGCGCCGGGTCGCCGAGGATGTGCCAGCGCCCGTCGTCGCGCCGCTGCGACCAGTGCGGCGCCAGCCACGCGGCCTTGTCGGGCGTCAGCAGCGGGTTGTTCTGCATCAGCCGCGCGGCGACCGCGCCGACGCTGTCGTAGGAGCGCAGCTCGGCCGGGGTCTTCAGTTCGTCCAGCCACTGCAGCAGCCGCTTCGGCGCCTGTTCGGCACGCGTCTCGGGCAGACCGAAGCCTTCCAGGTTGACGAGGCGGCGGATGCGCTCGGGCCGCAAGCCGGCGTAGACCATCACGATGTTGCCGCCCATGCTGTGGCCGGCCAGGTCGACGGCCCTGCCAGGCGCCAGCGCATCGAGCAAGGCGTCCAGGTCGGCCAGGTAGTCGGGGAACCAGTAGGTGTCGGCGCCGGGCGTGTCGGTACGGCCGAAGCCGCGCCAGTCCGGCGCCAGCACCAGCCGGTCCTGGCCCTCGGCAGCCGCGAGCGCGTCGACGACGAACTGGAACGACGCGCCGACATCCATCCAGCCGTGCATCAGCAGCAGCGGCGGGCGCTCGGGCGTGGCCAGGGCGGCGTCGCCCCAGCGGTTGACGTGGTAGCGCAGGCCGCGGATGGTGACGAACTGACTCTGCGCCGCGCGGCGCGCTGGGTAGGCCGAGGGAATTTCCATGGCCGGCACTGTAGGCCAGCGACACCCGGTCGCGGCGACAATCGCCGCATGCCGCCATCCACACCGCCTTCCCCATCGTTCACGCTGCGCGCCGCCGAGCCGCGCGACCTGCCGGCCATCGTCGGGCTGATCCGCGAACTGGCCGACTTCGAGCATCTGAGCCACCTGGTGCAGACCACGCCCGAAGCGCTGCACCCGCACCTGTTCGGCGCGCGCCCCGCGGCCGAAGCGCGGGTGGCCGAGGCCGAAGGCCGCGTCGTCGCCTTCGCGCTCTTCTTCACCAACTTCTCGACCTTCCTGGCCAAGCCGGGGCTGTATCTGGAAGACCTGTACGTGCAGCCGGCCTGGCGCGGCCACGGCATCGGCCAGGCGCTGCTCGAGCACCTGGGCGCGCTGGCCGTCGAGCGCGACTACGGCCGCTTCGAATGGAGCGTGCTCGACTGGAACGCCAACGCGATCCGCTTCTACGAACGCATGGGCGCGACGCTGATGCCCGAGTGGCGCATCTGCCGCGTCGCCGGTGACGCGCTGCAGCGCTTCAGCGCACCGTCAGAGCCATCAGCCTCTCGGCCGTAACGCGCACGTTGATGCCGCGTTCGCCGATGACGGCGACCACGGCATGCTGGCGCAGCGACGTGTCGACGCGTCGCGGCGCCGGCAGCGCCAGGCCGCTGGCGTCGGTCAGGCAGGCGACGACCGGCGTAGTCACCATCGGCCCGCGTTCGACCACCACGCCGGCCGCGCCCGAGGCCAGCCGCACGTAGCAGCCCGGCGGGTAGATGCCGAACTCCTTGACCAGCGCCGCCGTCATCGGGTGGCCCGGGTCTTCCATGAACATCTGGCGCCCGGCCAGGTCGGCCGACATCGCTTCGCGGTGCGAGCGCGATGCCAGCTTGGCGGTGTAGACATCGGCGCGGCGCGCCAGCGATGCCAGTTCGCCGACATCGCTGCAGCCGCTGGGGTAGCCGCTGCCGTCTTCCATCTCGTGGTGCTTTGCGACGGCCTGCAGCCATTCGGCATCGGCCACGCCCGACAACTGCAGTAGCTCCATGCTGCGCAGCGGGTGCGACTGCAGTGCCTGCTGCTGCGCGGGCGTGGGCGCCGTGCGCTGGCGCGCCAGTTCGCCCTGCAATTCGAGCATCGACAGGTTCATCGTCAGCGCGACCTTGAACGCCTTTTCCGTCGCGCCGTTGTCCCAGCCCAGCCGCTGCGCTACCAGGAATGCGGTGATCGCGCTGTTCAGCGAACGGCGCACGCCATAGGCCACGCGTTCGTCGCTGCGCAGCACCTGGAAGATCGCCAGGTCGGGGTCGCGTTCGATCAGCGCCAGCACCGGCGTCGCGGCTTCGTCGAGCGCGCCCTGGAAGTCCTGGTCCGGCGCCTGCCGCTGCAAGGCTTGCGAGACGCGGCCCAGGCAGGCCGACCAGCGCTGCGGCAGCTGCTCGCGCGGCACCTGCTGCAGCCGCTGCAGCGCCGTCTGCAGCTCGGCGATGTCGACCAGCGCGCCGCGCTGGAACAAGGCCTCGAGCTGATCCGTCGAGCCCACCTGCTGGCCGCGTGCCAGCAGCAAGGTTTGGTCGGCATCGCGCACGTTGAAGGGCAGCGGTGCGCCGACCTGGATGCGGTGCTTGACAGTCGACAGCGCGGTGAGTTGCATGATTGGTTCTTCTTGGTTGCAGGTTGGCGCAGCCGCTACAGCTGCGTTTTTTCGCAGCTCGCCGCTTGGGAGGATTTCGGCGCCACGCCATGGAACTTGACGCCGCACTGCGGGAAAGGCCCGGGGCCGCGGGCCCGCGCTAGCGCCGTAAGCTCGCGCGATGCCCGTTTCTGCACCCCCGCCCGACGCCCACGCCCGCCTGCACCAGGCCTTTCGCTGGCAGGTGCCGGTCGACTTCAACATCGCGGCTGCGTGCTGCACGCGCTGGGCGCAGACCGAGCGCATTGCCATCCGCTGGGAGACTGAAGCCGGGGCCGCGGGCAGCCTGAGCTACCGCGAACTCGATGCGCAAGCCAACCGCCTGGCCGGCGCGTTGCGGCGCTTGGGCGTGCAGCCGGGTGACCGCGTCGCCGTCGTCATGGCGCAGCGCCCGGAAACCGCGGTCGCGCACATCGCGATCTACCGGCTCGGCGCGGTCGCGATGCCGCTGTCGATGCTGTTCGGCCCCGACGCGCTCGAATACCGGCTGCAGGACAGCCAGGCCTGCGTGGCCATCGCCGACGAAAGCTCGATCGCCAACCTGAACGGCGTGCGCGCGGCCTGCCCGGCGCTGCGCGCGGTGCTGGCGGTGGGCGGCGCGGCGGGGCAGGGCGACACCGACTGGCGCACGGCGCTGGCGCGCGAACGCGCCGTCTTCGGCGCCCGCCGCACGCGTGCCGACGACGCTGCGGTGCTGATCTACACCAGCGGCACCACCGGCCCGCCCAAAGGTGCGCTGCTGCCGCACCGCGCGCTGCTCGGCAACCTGAGCGGCTTCGTCTGCAGCCAGAACTGGTTTCCGTGGACCGCGGCCGGAGCGGCCGCGGGTGGCGAAGCCGTGTTCTGGAGCCCGGCCGACTGGGCCTGGACCGGCGGCCTGATGGACGCGCTGCTGCCGACGCTGTACTTCGGCCGCGAGATCGTCGCGTACCAGGGCCGCTTCGCGCCCGAGCGGGCCTTCGAGCTGATGCAGCGCCACGGCGTCACGCACAGCTTCCTGTTCCCGACGGCGCTGAAGGCGATGATGAAGGCGGTGCCGTCGCCGCGTGACCGATACCGGCTGCAACTGCAAGCCGTCATGAGCGCCGGCGAAGCGGTCGGCGACGCGGTCTTCACGTGGTGTCGCGAAGCGCTCGGCATCACCGTCAACGAGATGTTCGGCCAGACCGAGATCAACTACATCGTCGGCAACTGCGGCCGCTACGTCGACGCCCGCGGCCGCACCCACCCCGGCTGGCCGGCGCTGCCCGGCAGCATGGGCCGCGCCTACCCGGGCCACCGCGTCGCCGTGATCGACGACGAAGGCCGCGAATGCCCGCGCGGCACGCCGGGCGACGTGGCGCTGCACCGGCTCGACGTGCATGGCGACCCGGACCCGGTGTTCTTCCTCGGCTACTGGAACAACGCAGCCGCGACGCGCGCCAAGTTCACTGGCGACCCGGCGGCCAGCTGGTGCCGCACCGGCGACAGCGCCGTGATGGACGACGCCGGCTACCTCTGGTACCACGGCCGCAGCGACGATGTCTTCAAGGCCGCCGGCTACCGCATCGGCCCGAGCGAGATCGAGAACTGCCTGGTCAAGCACCCGGCGGTGGCCAACGCCGCGGTGGTGCCCAAGCCGGATCGCGAACGTGGCGCACTGGTCAAGGCCTACGTCGTGCTGGCGCCGGGCTTCAGCGGCGACGCGGCGCTGGTGGACGCGTTGCAGCAACACGTGCGCGGCCAGCTCGCGCCCTACGAGTACCCGAAGGAGATCGAGTTCATCGCGAGCCTGCCGATGACGACCACCGGCAAGGTGCAGCGCCGCGTGCTGCGGCTGCAGGAGGAAGAGCGCGCCCGGCTTGCGGCACACTGAGCGGATGGAACCAATCAACCTCGGCCGCTCCGGCCTGCGTGTCGGCAAGATCTGCCTCGGCACCATGACTTTCGGCGAACAGGTGGGCGAGGACTACGCCCACGCCATCCTCGACCATGCGCTGGCGCGCGGCATCGACTTCATCGACACCGCCGAGATGTACGCCGTGCCGCCGCGGCGCGAAACCTACGGCACGACCGAAACCATCATCGGCCGCTGGTTCGCGAAGAACCCGGGCCTGCGCCAGCGCGTGGTGCTGGCCACCAAGGTGGCCGGCCCGTCGCGCAACATGGACTGGGTGCGCAACGGCAGCCCCGACCTGTCGCCGGCAGGCATCGTGCAGGCCTGCGACGACAGCCTGAAGCGGCTGCAGACCGACGTCATCGACCTGTACCAGATCCACTGGCCGAACCGCAACGTGCCGTCGTTCGGCGCCATCTACTTCGACCCGGCGAAGGACCAGCAGCAGACCGGCATCCACGAACAGCTGCAGGCCTTTGCCGGGCTGGTGAAGGCGGGCAAGGTGCGCCACATCGGGCTGTCGAACGAAACGCCGTGGGGCCTGACCGAGTTCGTACGCCTGGCCGACCAGCACGGCCTGCCGCGGGTGGTCAGCGTGCAGAACCCGTACACGCTGCTCAACCGCGTGGTCGACAACGGCCTGGACGAGGCGCTGTACCGCAGCGGCGTCTCGCTGCTGGCCTATTCGCCGCTGGCTTTCGGCCTGCTCACCGGCAAGTACGACGGCCCCGGCCTCGACCCGGACCAGGCGGCGCTGGGCCGGCTGGCGCGCTTTGCGAGCATGCGTGCGCAGCGCTGGGGGCGCAGCGACGCGCTGGCTGCTGCGCGCCAGTACAACGCGCTGGCGCATGAACACGGCCTGACGCCGACGCAGATGGCACTGGCCTTCTGCTACGGCAGCCCGCGCGTCGCCAGCACGATCATCGGCGTGACCTCGATCGCCCAGCTCGACGAGAACCTCGCGGCCTCGGGCACGACGCTGTCGCCTGAGCTGCTGACGGCGATCGACGCCATCCGCTGGCGCCATCGCGATCCAGCCCAGTGAAGAAGGGCAAGCACGTCAGCGAAACCCCGGCGACGCAGTTCCTGCGCCGCGCCGGCATCGCCTTCAGCGAGCACCCCTACGACTACGTCGACCGCGGCGGCACCGCCGAGTCGGCGCGCCAGCTCGGCGTGCCCGAGCACGAGGTCGTGAAGACGCTGGTCATGCAGGACGACAAGGCCGAGCCGCTGATCGTGCTGATGCATGGTGACCGCCAGGTCAGCACCAAGAACCTGGCGCGCGCGATCGGCGCCAAGTCGGTCGAGCCTTGCGCGCCCGACGCCGCGCAGCGCCACAGCGGCTACCTCGTCGGCGGCACGTCGCCGTTCGGCACGCGCAAGGCGATGCCGGTCTACGTGGAGGCCGGCGTGATGGAGCTGCCGCGCATCTACATCAACGGTGGCCGGCGCGGCTTTCTCGTCGGCGTCGATCCCGCCGTGCTGACGGGCGTGCTCGGCGCGCGACTTGTTCACTGCGCGCTGTAGGCCGCCTGCCGTAGAGTGACGGCCTCCCGGGGGAGGATCGATTGTCGATTTTCGCGTGGACCTGGCGCACTTGCCTTGCGCTGATGGCGATCGGCGTGTTGCTCGCTGCGCAGGCCGCGCAGGCCGCGCGGCTGGATGGCGCGCCGCTGGTCGTCGGCCTGCTGGCCGAGTTCCCGCCGTTCCAGGTCTGGCCCGATGGCGGCGACCCCAGCGGTGTCGACGTGCGCGTGCTCGACCACCTGCACACCCGCGTCGGGCTGCGCTACGGCCTGCGTCGCTTCGACAATTTCAGCAGCCTGCGTGCGGCGCTCGAAGACGGCAGCATCGACCTGGCGATGGCCAGCGCACGCAATGCCGAGCGCGAACGCACGCTGATCTTCAGCGAGCCTTACGCGCAGGTGCGCCAGGCGCTGGTGGCGCGCGCCGACGAAGCGGCTGCGACGCTGGCGCCCGACCTCGCCGGCCGCCGCCTCGGCGTCTCGCGCGGCGAGGTCAGCGAGATGCGGGCACGCGAGCTTTTCCCCGGCGCCCGGGTCGAGCTCGTCGACAGCCTGCCGCTGGCGCTGCAGGCGCTGGCCGAAGGCCGCGTCGACTACGTGCTGGACGCCTTGCCGGCGGTGCGCCGCGTCGTCGAGAGCCGGCGCGTCAAGGGCTTGCGCGTGCTCGAAACCTATGCCCGCCCCGAAGGCGGCTTGCGCCTGGCGATGCGCCGCGGCCAGGAAGCGGTGCTGGCTGAATTGCAGCGTGGCCTGGCGTCGCTGCCGCCGCGGGACATGCTGAACTGGCAGCGCGAAGCCGCCGCCGCGGCCAACTACCTGCAGGTGGCCGGCGAGTTCCACGCCAGCGAGGCCGAGCGGGCGCTGCTGCGCAGCAGCGGCTGGCGCGTGGCCTACCTCGCCGACGACCGGCCGTTCTCCTACGCCGACGCCAACGGCCAGCCCGCCGGGCTGAACATCGACCTGCTGCGGGCGCTGCAGGAGCGGCTCGGCTTCAGCATCGACACGCTGCGTTCGATGACGCCGGCCGAGGCGATGCGTGCGGCCGAAGCCGGCCAGCTGGACCTGCTGCTCGGGCTGACCGAAACCGCGGCACGGCGCCAGTACCTGAGCTTCGTCGGCCCGTATCGGCGCGAGCCGCTGGTGATCGTGTCGCGGCGCGGCTCGGGCCTGTCGGCGCTGGCGCATCTGGCCGGCGGCCGGTTGGCGCTGCCGGTGCGCCACTGGGCGCGTGTGCTGATCGAGGCGCGCTATCCGAACATCGAACTCGTGGCCTGCAGCAGCGACGCCGACTGTGCCGAGCAGGTGCGGCGCGGCCAGGCACTGGCCACGCTGGCGCAGCTGTCGCGCCGCTCGGCCGGCGGCTCGCGCGACGAGCCGCGCGGGCTGGCGGTGACGGGTGTGCTCGACGAACTGCGCGCCGAGGAGTTCGTCGCCCTGGGCGGCGCGCGCCGCGACCAGGCGCCGCTGGTGCGGCGGGCGCTCGAAGACGTGATGCTCAACGACCTGCCGTCGTTCGACCGCAAGTGGCTGCGCACGCCGGCGCCGCAGACCGGCATCGATCCCGAGACGGTGCGGCTGTGGGGCGGCGCGGCCCTGGCGCTGCTGCTGGTGGTGCTGGCGGCCTGGCTGCTGCACACGCGTGCGCTGCGCCGCGTCATCGCGCAGCGCGAGGCGGCGCGTGCCGAGGCCGAAGCGGCGATGCAGGTGCGCGCGCGCTACCTGTCGTTCATGGCGCACGAGGTGCGCAATACGCTCGGCGGCATCAGCGGTGCGGCCGGCCTGCTGCAGCAGCCGGGCAACGCCGAACTGGCGGCGCGGCTGCTGCCGGCGCTGCGCCAGTCGGCCGACGGCACGCTGCAGCTGCTGAATGACCTGCTCGATCAGGGCCGGATCGACGCCGGCCATCTGCGCCTGCTGCCGGCAGCCACCGACATGGCGGCGCTGGTGCGCGACGTCGTCGCCGAACTGCAACCGGCGGCCGCGGCGAAAGGCCTGCACTTGAGCTTCGGCGGTCCAGTGGGCGGCGCCGTCTGCCACGAGCTGGATGCGCTGCGCGTGAGCCAGATCGTGCGCAACCTGGTGGCGAATGCCGTCAAGTACACGCTGGCCGGCGACGTGACGGTGCGGCTGGGCCGTGTGCCGGCCGGCGACGCCGCCGACGAACTGCTGCTCAGCGTGCGCGACACCGGCGTCGGCATCGCGCGTGAAGACCAGCCGCGACTGTTCCTGCCCTACGGCCAGGTGGGCCGGCAGAGCGCCGGCGGCACCGGCCTCGGCCTGGCCTTGTGCAGCCAGCTGGCGCAGCTGATGGGCGGCGAGATCGAACTCGACAGCACGCCGGGCACCGGCTCGACCTTTTCGTTCCGCATGCGCGCCCGGCGCAGCGCGCCGCCGCCAGCGGCCGCGCCGCAGGCCGCGATCGGCGGCGTCAGGTTGCCAACGCCGCCGCCAGCGCTTCCGGGCTGACCGGCTTGCTCAGCAGCGGCACGCCTTCGGGCAGCGGGCCGAAGCGCGCCAGGTCCTGGCCCGTGTGGCTGCTGGCGAGCACGATGCGCATGGCCTGCGTCGCCGGGTTGGCGCGCAGCTTGGCGATCATCGCCAGGCCGTCGAGGCCGGGCAGGTCGATGTCGGTGATGAGCAGCGTCGGCACGTCGCGGCCGGCGTCGAGCAGCGCCGTGAAGCCGTCGCCGAAGATCCGCAGGCGCACGCCGGGGCGCAGCTCCTGCAACTGCGCTTCGAGCGCGGCCGCCACCACCGGGTTGTCCTCGACGAGCATGATCGACTCGCCCCCGGCGGCAGCGACGACGCCGCTTGAGGTGTGCCGTTCGACGACCATGCGTTCGACGGCCTCGGCGTCGAGCCGGCGGTGCCCGCCCATCGTCTTCCAGGCGGGCAGGTGGCCCGCGTCGACCCACTTCTGAATGGTCTGCGGCGAGACGCCCAGACGTTCGGCGGCTTGCGCCGTGGTGATCGATTTCCGCTGCATTCAGCCCTTGCAAAGTTTGCCGTCAGGGCTCCCCGGGTGAATCTTATTGTTTCATCTGGCTGTCATTCTCGGCGACAACCCCGGTCGTGTGGTGTCATTTCTCAGCACAACACGCCAGAAGCGCGTCGCCGCAGCGTCATTCCCGGCCCGATCCACCCGAACCGGGGGGACGTAAACTCCCGGCCATGCTGTTGCTGACGACTCTTGCGGCCCTGCTGGCCGGCTACCTGGTGGGTTCGCTGTCGTTCGCGGTGATCGTCAGCCGGGCCATGGGGCTGGCCGATCCCCGCAGTTATGGCTCGAAGAACCCGGGCGCCACCAATGTGCTGCGTTCGGGCAATCGCGCTGCCGCGGTGCTGACGCTGGCTTTCGACGCCCTCAAGGGCTACGTGCCGGTGATGCTGGCGCTGCTGTTCGGCCCGCGCTTCGGCCTGGGCGAGACGGCGGCGGCTTTCGTCGGCCTGGCGGCTTTCGCCGGCCACCTGTGGCCGGTGTTCTTCCGCTTCCAGGGCGGCAAGGGCGTGGCCACCGCGGCCGGCGTGCTGATGGCCATCAACCCCGGCCTGGGCCTGGCGACGCTGCTGTCGTGGGTGATCGTGGCGGTGTTTTCGCGCTACTCGTCGCTGGCATCGCTGGTGGCGGCGCTGTTCGCGCCGTTCTACCAGGCGCTGATCTGGGGCGTCGAGCCTTCGCTGCTGGCGATCGGCCTCATGAGCCTGCTGCTGGTCTGGCGCCACGAAGGCAACATTCGCAAACTGCTCGCCGGCACCGAGTCGCGGCTCGGGCAGAAGGCGGCGCCGGTGGCGGCCGGCGGGCATGCACCCGGTCACGCCCCCGGACATGGGCATAGCCACGGCCACGGTCACGGCCATGGGCATGGACACAGAAAAGGACACAAGTGATGGTTCAGCGTTTCGATGTCGGCACCCGTCTGTCGGAGATGGCGGTGCACAACGGCGTCTGCTATCTGGCCGGACAGGTGGCGGGCGACGACACCCAGGACATCAGCGGCCAGACGCAGCAGGTGCTGGCCGCCATCGACAAGCTGCTGGCGCGTGCCGGCAGCGACAAGACCAAGCTGCTGATGTGCCAGATCTTCATCGCCGATCTGGCCGACTTCCCGGCCATGAATGCGGTCTGGGAAGCCTGGCTGCCCGCCGGCCACGCACCGCCGCGGGCCACGGTGCAGGCGGCGCTGGCGCGGCCGGGCTGGAAGGTCGAACTGGTGGTCACCGCGGCGCTGTAGCGCGCCGGCCGCGAAAAAAGTAGCCGCGGCACCCTGCGGCGGGGCGCGTCGCGTCCGATATAGCGGGGATGCGATCCCCTCGACTTACCGCCTGCGCGTCGCTCACGGCCTTGCTGGCGCTGGCTGCCTGCGGCGGCGGTGGCGGCGACGCGCCGGCCGCAGCGCCTGCACCCGCCGCCGCGGCCGCGCCGACACCGGCCTTGGCGTCCGCGGCTCCGGCGCCGGCTGCAGTGGCCGCACCCGCTGCACCGGCCGTCGCGGCCGAGACGCCGACCGAATCCGCCGGCGCCGCCGCACCGGCGCCGAGCCCCGTGCCGACCCCGGCGCAGCGCATCGCCGCCGCCACCACCACGGCGCAAAGCACGGCCAACGCCTGCAACGGCATCCGGCCGTTCTACTGGGAGATCGGCGACGGCGACGCGCGCGCCGTGTCGGGCTCTGAGACCGCCAGCGGCGACAGCACGATCTACATGGCGGCGCAGCCGATCGCCATCGCCTCGTCGTCGAAGTGGCTGTACGCCAGCTACGTGGCGCAGAAGCTGAACGGCGTGCTCGCCGACCGCGACCTGCGCTTCCTGACCATGCGTTCGGGTTATGCGGAATTCAAGGGCTGCGAAGCAGGGCAGACCGTCGACAGTTGCCTGGCCTACCAGGGCAACGGCACCTACAAGCCCGAAGCCGACGGCCGCTTCTACTACGACGGCGGTCACATGCAGGTGCACGCCAGCCTGATGGGCCTGGGCGCGATGGGCAACCGCGCGCTAGCCGCCGCGATGCGCGAGCAGCTCGGCAACGACATCGCGCTGGCCTTCGTGCAGCCGCAGCCGCCGGGCGGCGTCGTCATGTCGCCCGACGCCTATGCCGCGGTGCTGCGCAAGATGATCAAGGGCCAGCTGCAGATCGGCGCCTTGCTCGGCAGCACGGCGGTCTGCACCAACGCCGCCACCTGCGGCAGCGCGCTGTACACGCCGGTGCCGGACAGCGAAAGCTGGCACTACTCGCTCGGCCACTGGGTCGAGGACGATCCGCTCGTCGGCGACGGTGCCTTCAGCAGCGCCGGGGCCTTCGGCTTCTACCCGTGGATCGACGCCTCGAAGCGCTACTACGGTGTCGTCGCCCGCGTCGCGGCGGCCGGCAGCGGCTACGCGTCGGCCCAGTGCGGCCGGCTGATCCGCAAGGCCTGGCTCAGCGGCGCGGCGCAGCAGTAGTCCAGGCGCGGCTCAAAGGCCGTTCAAAGGCCCAGGCGCGACAGCTCGCCGCGGCCTTGCCGGACCAGCACCGGGCCATCGCCGCTGAGGTCGATCACCGTCGTCGGCGACATCGGGCAGGCCCCGGCGTCGACCACCGCCTGCAGCACCTTCTGGAAGCGTTCGCAGATCTCGCTGGCGTCGTTCAGCGGCTCGTGTTCGCCGGGCGGGATCAGCGTCGTCGCCAGCAGCGGTTCACCGAACAAGGCCAGCAGCTCCTGCGCGACCTTGTGGTCGGGCACGCGCAGGCCGATGGTGCGCCGCGACGGATGCGAGACGCGGCGCGGCACTTCCTTGGTGGCGTCGAGGATGAAGGTGTACGGCCCCGGCGTGCCGAGCTTGAGCAGCCGGTACTGGCGGTTGTCCACGCGCGCGTAGTTGGCCAGCTCCGACAGGTCGCGGCACAACAGCGTCAGGTGGTGCTTGTCGTCGACCTGGCGGATGCGGCGCAGGTTCTCGGCTGCAGCCTTGTCGTCCAGGCGGCACACCAGCGCGTAGCTCGAATCCGTGGGTACGGCCGCGATGCCGCCGTCGTGCAGGATCTGCGCTGCCTGCTTCAGCAGCCGCGGCTGGGGATTCTGCGGGTGGACTTCGAAGCGCTGGCTCACCAGTCCTGGCTAGGCCACTGCGACCGGAATCTTGCCGATCTTCGCCTGCCACTCCGCGGGCCCGGTGTTGTGCACGCTGGTGCCGTTGGCGTCCACCGCCACCGTCACCGGCATGTCCTTCACGTCGAACTCGTAGATTGCTTCCATGCCGAGGTCGGCGAAACCGACGACCTTCGCGCCCTTGATCGCCTTCGCGACGAGGTAGGCCGCGCCGCCCACCGCCATCAGGTAGGCGCTCTTGTGCTTGCGGATGGCTTCGATGGCCACCGGCCCGCGTTCGGCCTTGCCGATCATCGAGATCAGGCCGGTCTTGGCCAGCATCATCTCGGTGAACTTGTCCATGCGCGTGGCGGTGGTCGGGCCGGCCGGGCCGACGACTTCGTCGCGCACCGGGTCGACCGGGCCGACGTAGTAGATGACGCGGTTGGTGAAGTCCACCGGCAGCGTTTCGCCCTTGGCCAGCATGTCCTGGATGCGCTTGTGCGCGGCGTCGCGGCCGGTCAGCATCTTGCCCGACAGCAGCAGCGTCTCGCCCGGCTTCCAGCTCGCCACCTCGGCCGGCGTCAGGCTGTTCAGGTCGACCTTGCGGCTCTTGTTGTAGTCGGGCTGCCACTTCACGTCGGGCCACAGGTCCAGGCTCGGCGGCTCCAGGTAGGCCGGGCCGGAGCCGTCCAGCACGAAGTGCGCGTGGCGCGTCGCGGCGCAGTTCGGGATCATCGCCACCGGCTTGCTGGCGGCATGCGTCGGGTACATCGCGATCTTCACGTCGAGCACGGTGGTCAGCCCGCCCAGGCCTTGCGCGCCGATGCCCAGCGCGTTGACCTTCTGGTACAGCTCGATGCGCAGCTCTTCGAGCTTGCTCTTCGGCCCACGCGCCAGCAGCTCGAACATGTCGATGTCTTCCATCAACACTTCCTTGGCCAGCAGCATCGCCTTCTCGGCCGTGCCGCCGATGCCGATGCCCAGCATGCCCGGCGGGCACCAGCCGGCGCCCATCGTCGGCACCGTCTTCATGACCCAGTCGACGAGGTTGTCGCTCGGGTTCATCATCGTGAACTTGCTCTTGTTCTCGGAGCCGCCGCCCTTGGCCGCAACCTGCACGTCGAGCGTGTTGCCGGGCACCACCGTCATGTGGATCACGGCCGGCGTGTTGTCCTGCGTGTTCTTGCGCTCGAACTGCGGGTCGGCCAGGACCGAGCCGCGCAGCTTGTTGTCCGGGTTCAGGTAGGCCTGGCGCACGCCTTCGTTGACGGCGTCTTCGATCGAGCCGCTGAAGCCTTCGAAGCGCACGTCCATGCCGATCTTCAGGAACACGTTGACGATGCCGGTGTCCTGGCAGATCGGGCGCCGGCCTTCGGCGCACATCTTCGAATTCGTCAGGATCTGCGCGATCGCATCCTTCGCGGCCGGGCCTTGCTCGGTGGCGTAGGCGCGCGCCAGGTGGGCGATGAAGTCGGCCGGGTGGTAGACGCTGATGTACTGCAGCGCGGCGGCGACCGATTCGATCAGGTCGGCCTGGCGGATGATCGTAGACATGGCGGCGGGCACGGGCGGGCGGCGAAGCCCGCTAGTGTAGCCAAGGCCGCTGTCGGCGGCGGCGCGTCAGTGCCGGTCGGCGCTGGCCGTCTGTACGAGGATGCGGTCGGTGGCCGCGATGGCCAGCGCCGAGAACAGGAAGGCGATGTGGATCACGGTCTGCCACAGCAGCACCTTGTCGCTGTAGTTGGCGGCGTTGATGAAGGTCTTCAGCAGGTGGATCGAGCTGATGCCGATGATGGCGGTGGCCAGTTTGACCTTCAGCACCGACGCGTTGACGTGGCTCAGCCATTCCGGCTGGTCGGGGTGGCCTTCCAGGTTCAGCCGCGAGACGAAGGTCTCGTAGCCGCCGACGATGACCATGATCAGCAGGTTGCTGATCATCACCACGTCGATCAGCGCCAGCACGACGAGCATGATGATCGTCTCGTTCAGCGACGTCACCGGTGCGTCGGTCTTGTAGCCCATGCTCGAGACCAGCAGCTGCAGCGCGTCGGCATTGCCGAACGCGGCCTGGATCAGGTGCGTCAGCTCGACCCAGAAGTGCACGACGTACACCGCCTGCGCCAGGATCAAGCCCAGGTACAGCGGCAGTTGCAGCCAGCGGCTGGCAAAGATCAGCCGCGGCAGCGGGCCCAGTCGAGGCGGGCCGCCGGCAGGTTCTTGGTTCATGAAGGGGAGCTTCGGGCGCGGCTCGCGCGATGGCGTAAATTGTAGAGGCCGGCGTTATAGGCCGGTGGGCGAGGGCCGAGGCCGAGTAAGGGGTTCGTAAGAGCATCGGCCCACAGTCGCGCCCATCGGATACACGAACCCGAATCACCGAAGGAGACTTGAGCATGGCCAACGCCGACCAGCCGACCGAATACTCGCTGTACCCGCCGCCGCCGGCTGCCGTCGCCGGCGCGGCGGTGTCCGGGATGGCCGCCTACGACGCGCTGTGCCAGGAAGCGGAAGCCGACCACGAAGCCTATTGGGGCCGGCTGGCGCGTGAGCTGCTGAGCTGGAAGACGCCGTTCACGAAGGTGCTCGACGACAGTGCCGCGCCGTTCTTCAAGTGGTTCGAAGACGGCACGCTGAACGCCAGCTACAACTGCCTGGACCGCAACGTCGAGCGTGGCCTCGCCGACAAGACGGCGATCATCTTCGAAGCCGATGGCGGCGAGGTCACGAAGGTCACGTACCGCCAGCTGCTGGCCACCACCTGCCGGCTCGCGAACGGGCTCAAGTCGCTGGGCGTGAAGAAGGGCGACCGCGTCGTCATCTACATGTCGATGGGCGTCGAAGGCGTGGCCGCGATGCAGGCCTGCGCGCGCATCGGTGCCACGCATTCGGTGGTCTTCGGCGGCTTCTCGGCGCAGAGCCTGCGCGACCGCATCGAAGACACCGGCGCGGTGGCCGTGATCACCGCCGACCAGCAGCAGCGCGGCGGCAAGGCGCTGGCGTTGAAGAGCATCGTCGACGAAGCCATCGCGCTTGGCGGCTGCGACAGCGTCAAGCACGTCGTCGTGCACCAACGCACCGGCGGCGCGATCCCGTTCGTCGCCGGCCGCGACCTCTGGCTGGCCGAATTGCTGGCGGCGCAGAGCGAAAGCTGCGAGCCCGAATGGGTCGGCGCCGAGCACCCGCTGTTCCTGCTGTACACCAGCGGCTCCACCGGCAAGCCCAAGGGCGTGCAGCACAGCACCGGCGGCTACCTGCTGCATGCAGCGCTGACGACGAAGTGGACCTTCGACCTGAAGGATTCCGACGTCTTCTGGTGCACCGCCGACATCGGCTGGGTTACCGGCCACACCTACATCACCTACGGCCCGCTCGCTTTGGGCGGCACCGAGATCGTGTTCGAAGGCGTGCCCACCTACCCGGACGCCGGCCGCTTCTGGAAGATGATCCAGGACCACAAGGTCTCGATCTTCTACACCGCGCCGACGGCGATACGCTCGCTGATCAAGGCCGCCGAAGGCAACGAGGCGGTGCACCCGAAGCGCTACGACCTGACGAGCCTGCGCATCCTCGGCTCGGTCGGCGAGCCGATCAACCCGGCTGCCTGGGAGTGGTACCACCGGAACATCGGCGGCGGCCGTTGCCCCATCGTCGACACCTTCTGGCAGACGGAGACCGGCGGCCACATGATCACGCCGCTGCCCGGCGCGACGACGCTGGTGCCGGGCTCGTGCACGCTGCCGTTCCCGGGCATCACGGCGGCGATCGTCGACGAGACGGGCAACGACATACCGAACGGGCAGGGCGGCATCCTGGTCGTCAAGAAGCCGTGGCCGAGCATGATCCGCACCATCTGGGGCGACCCCGAGCGCTTCAAGAAGAGCTACTACCCGCCAGAGCTGAAGGGCTACTACCTGGCCGGCGACGGCGCGATCCGCGACGCGAAGACCGGCTACTTCACGATCACCGGCCGCATCGACGACGTGCTGAACGTCAGCGGCCATCGCATGGGCACGATGGAGATTGAATCGGCACTGGTGTCGTGCACCGAGCTGGTCGCCGAAGCGGCCGTGGTCGGCCGCCCCGACGACACCACCGGCGAGGCGATCTGCGCTTTCGTCGTCTTGAAGCGTGCGCGGCCGACCGGCGACGAGGCGAAGAAGATCGCCACCGAACTGCGCAACTGGGTCGCCAAGGAAATCGGCCCGATCGCCAAGCCCAAGGACATCCGCTTCGGCGACAACCTGCCGAAGACACGCTCGGGCAAGATCATGCGGCGGTTGCTGCGCTCGATCGCCAAGGGCGAGGCGATCACGCAGGACACGTCCACGCTGGAGAACCCGGCGATCCTGGAGCAGTTGGCGCAGACCAACTGAGCAGGGAAGTCATTCACCGCTGAGGGGCTGAGGACCGCTGAGTTGGCGCAGAGGAAGACCGGTGTTCCTCTGCGAACCTCTGCGTCACTCCGCACCTCTGCGGTGAAGCATTCAGCTTACTTCAGCGTCAACACCCAGGCGGCGAGTTGCTTCGCCTCCTCGGGCGTGAGCTTGGGGTTGGCCGGCATCGGCAACACGCCCCAGGCGCCGGAGCCGCCGCGCACGATCTTTTCGGCCAACCGGGCGGTGGCGTCCTTCTGGCCGGCGTAGCGCGCCGCGACGTCCTTGAAGGCGGGGCCGATCTTCTTGTCGCCGATGCCGTGGCAGCCCATGCAGATCTTGGCCTGCGCCAGCTCCGGGCTGGCGAACGCCGGCGCGGCCAGCAGCAGGGCGGCGGCGCAAAGCGTTACGGCGGTGGGGCGCATCGGGTCCAATCGAAGGGCGGCGATCGGCTACATTGGTACGCTGCATGGTAGCGCCATGCTTGGCGTCGGGGGTGGATCGATGGGATTTCTGATCGTCGGCGTGCTGCTGCTGGTGCTGTACCTGGCCGATATCAGCCCGGTGACGAACTGGCACTGGGGCTGGATCGCGCTGCCGTTTGCGCTGGCGGCGGTGTGGTGGGCGATCGTCGACGCCACCGGCATGACGCAGCGCCGCGCGGTGCGCAAGATGGACGCGCGCAAGGCCGCACGCCGGCAGCGCGACATGGAAGCGCTGGGCCTGAATGTGCACCGCGAAAAGCGCGTGCGCGTGATGCGCGACGCTTCGCGGCGGGCCAATACCCCGCCGCCGCCGCCACCACCGCCGAAGGAGAAGAGCGCATCGCCGCCGCCGCCTGACCCGCCCCGGCGCGACCCGCGGCCCTAGGTTCAGTCGCCGTCGAGCACGGCACCGCGGCTGGCGGTGCAGGCATTGCGCGCGAACTTGGCCAGCACGCCGCGCGTGTAGCGCGGCGCCGGTTGTTGCCAGGCGGCCCGCCGGCGCGCAATCTCGGCATCGTCGACGTTCAGTTGCAGCAGCAGCCGGTGCGCGTCGATGGTGATGGCGTCGCCTTCGTGCACCAGCGCGATCAGGCCGCCTTCGAAGGCCTCCGGCGCGACATGGCCGACAACCATGCCCCAGGTGCCGCCGGAAAAGCGCCCGTCGGTGATGAGGCCCACGCTTTCGCCCAGCCCCTGGCCGATCAGCGCGCTGGTCGGCGCCAGCATCTCGGGCATGCCCGGGCCGCCCTTGGGGCCGAGGTAGCGCAGCACCATCACGTCGCCGGGCTTGATCTTCTCGGCCATGATCGCGGCCAGCGCCGACTGCTCGTCGTCGAACACGCGCGCCGGGCCGGTGATGACCGGGTTCTTCAGTCCGGTGATCTTGGCCACCGCGCCTTCGGGGCTGAGGTTGCCCTTGAGGATGGCGAGGTGGCCTTCGTCGTACATCGGGTTGGCGATCGGGCGGATCACGTCCTGGTCGGCGCGCAGCGGCGGCACGTCAGCCAGGTTCTCGGCCACCGTCTTGCCGGTGATGGTGATGCAGTCGCCGTGCAGCAGGCCGGCGTCGAGCAGAACCTTCATCACCGCCGGAATGCCGCCGGCGCGGTGCAGGTCGATCGCCAGGTACTTGCCGCTGGGCTTCAGGTCGCAGATCACCGGCACCTTGCGCCGCACGCGCTCGAAGTCGTCGATGCTCCACTCGACTTCGGCGGCATGCGCGATGGCCAGGAAGTGCAGCACCGCGTTCGTCGAGCCGCCGGTGGCCATGATCACCGCGACCGCGTTCTCGATGGCCTTCTTCGTGACGATGTCGCGCGGCTTGATGTCGGCCTTCACGGCTTCCACCAGCACGCGTGCGGCTACCTTTGTGTGCTCGACGATCGGGTCTTCGACGTTGGCCATCGTCGATGCGAACGGCAGGCTCATGCCCAGGGCTTCGAAGGCCGAGCTCATCGTGTTCGCGGTGTACATGCCGCCGCAGGAGCCGCTGCCCGGGATGGCCCGGCGCTCGATCTGGCAGAAGTCTTCTTCGCTCATGCGGCCGGCGCTGAACTGGCCCACGGCTTCGAAGACGCTGACGATGTTCAGATCCTGGCCCTTGTATTTGCCGGGCAAGATGGTGCCGCCGTAGACGTAGATGGCCGGCACGTTGGCGCGCAGCATGCCCATCATGCCGCCGGGCATGTTCTTGTCGCAGCCGCCGATGACGACCACGCCGTCCAGCCACTGGCCGCCGACGCAGGTTTCGACGCAGTCGGCGATGACCTCGCGCGACACCAGGCTGTACTTCATGCCCTCGGTGCCCATCGCCATCCCGTCGCTGATGGTCGGTGTGCCGAACACCTGCGGGTTGGCGCCGGCTTCGCGCAAGCCATCGACGGCCGCGTCGGCCAGCTTCTGCAGCCCCGAGTTGCACGGCGTGATCGTGCTGTGCCCGTTGGCGACGCCGATCATCGGCTTGCCGAAGTCGCTGTCCTGGTAGCCCATGCCGTAGTACATGGACCGGTTCGGCGCGCGCGCCACGCCTTCGGTGATGTTCTTCGAGCGGCGGTTGAAGCCCATGGCTTTTGTCTCCTGGCGAACAAGCGGGGCCCAAAGTATCGCGACGCCGGCCTCTGCCGTCCAATATATTGTCGGCTTCGTATTGATTCATGGAGCGTATCGATGATCGACCTGCGAGCACTGCGCCAGTTCGTCGCCCTGGCCGAGGAGCTGCACTTCGGCCGCGCCGCGCAGCGCCTGCACATGACGCAGCCGCCGCTGACGCTGGCGATCCAGGCGCTGGAGCGAAAGCTCGGCGCGGCGCTGTTCGAGCGCACGCAGCGCTCGGTGGCGCTGGCACCGGCCGGCGCGGCGCTGCTGCCACAGGTGCGGCGCTTGCTGCTGGCCGCCGACGAGCTGCCGCGCCAGGCCCAGGCCGCGGCGGCCGGCTTGTCGGGCCGGCTGCGGCTGGCCTTCGTCTCCAGCATCGCCTACGGCCCGCTGCCGGGCTGGCTGCGCGCGTTCCGCGCCGCCCATCCCGACGTGGCGCTGGACCTGCGCGAAGCCACGCTCGACGTGCAGTTGGACGCCTTCGCCGCCGGCGAGGTCGACGCCGGCTTCGTGCTGCATGCCGAAGGCGCGGCGCCGCCGGGGCTGGCGGCGTGGTCGGCCCTGCGTGAAGCGCTGGTGATGGCGCTGCCGGAAAGCCATGCGCTGGCGGACAAGCGCAGCCTGGCCTTCGCACGCATCGCCGCCGAGCCGCTGGTGATCTTCCCGCGCGGCATCGCGCCGTCGCTGTTCGACGCCATCGTCGGCTACTACCGCGCGCAAGGCGCCACGCCGTTGATCGCGCAGGAAGCGATCCAGATGCAGACCATCGTCAACCTGGTCTCGGCCGGCATCGGCGTGGCATGGGTGCCGGCGTCGGTGATGCAGCTGCAGCGGCCGGGTGTCGTCTACCGGCCGCTGACCGGCGCACCGCTGCAATGCGAGACCAGCCTGGTCTGGCGCGAGCCGGCGCCGCCCGTCGTGCAACGATTTGTCGCCCATGTGCAGGGCACGCAAGGCGAGCGGCGACAATCCGCGCTCCCGAACTCGTCCCGCCAGGGAACCCGCTGATGCTCGTGCATCCCCAGTTCAACCCGGTCGCGCTGTCGCTCGGCCCGGTGCAGATCCATTGGTACGGCCTGACCTACCTGGTCGCCTTCGGTCTGTTCCTGTTCCTGGCCAACCGGCGCACACGGCTGCCGCAGTTTGCCGACGCCGGCTGGACGCGCAAGGACGTAGAAGACCTGCTGTTCTTCGGCGTTGTCGGCGTCGTCGTCGGTGGCCGCATCGGCTATGCCTTGTTCTACAAGCCGGGCCAGTACCTGTCCAACCCGCTGGAGATCCTGCAGGTCTGGAAAGGCGGCATGTCCTTCCACGGTGGCATGCTCGGCGTGATGGCAGCGATGGTGTTCTACGCCGTCCGGCGCGGCCGGCCGTTCCTGCAGGTGATGGACCTGGTCGCGCCTTGCGTGCCCACCGGGCTGGCGTCCGGGCGCGTCGGCAACTTCATCAACGGCGAACTGTGGGGCCGCGCCGCCGACCCGTCGCTGCCGTGGGCGATGGTGTTTCCGCAGAGCGGGCTCGACATCCCGCGCCACCCGTCGCAGATCTACCAGTTCCTCATGGAAGGACTGCTGCTGTTCGCGCTGCTGTGGTGGTACGGCAGCAAGCCGCGGGCGCGCGGGCAGGTGGCGGCGGCCTTCCTGTTCGGCTATGGCGTGTTCCGTTTCATCGCCGAATACTTCCGCGAGCCTGACAGCTTCCTCGGCCTGCTCGCCTTGGGCATGAGCATGGGCCAGTGGCTGTGCGTGCCGATGATCGTGGCTGGCGCGGGGCTGTGGTGGTGGTTCGGCCGCCGGGCGGCGGCCGTTTAGCATTCAGGCCATGCGACAGATCTTCCTCGACACCGAAACCACGGGCCTGTCGGCCGAAAACGGCGACCGCATCATCGAGATCGGTTGCATCGAGATGCTGAACCGGCGCCTGTCGGGCAACAACCTGCATTTCTACCTGAACCCGCAGCGTTCCAGCCACCCCGACGCGGTGCGCGTGCACGGCCTGACCGACGAGTTCCTGGCCGACAAGCCGCTGTTCGCGAGCATCGCCGATGAGCTGCTCGCCTACCTGGCCGACGCCGAGATCGTGATCCACAACGCGGCCTTCGACATCGGCTTTCTGAACGAAGAGCTCGCGCGCCTGAAGCGCGGCAAGATCGGCGAGCACGTGGCCAAGGTCACCGACAGCCTGCTGATGGCGCGCGAGATGTTCCCCGGCAAGGCGAACTCGCTCGACGCGCTGTGCAAGCGCCTGGAGGTCGACAACAGCAACCGCGCGCTGCACGGCGCGCTGCTCGACGCCGGGCTGCTGGCCGAGGTCTATATCCGCCTGACCCGCGGCCAGAATTCGCTCGTCATCGACGTCGGCGACGAAGGCCGCGCGGAGCTGGCGCTGGCCGCAATCGACCTGTCGGCCTTCCAGCTGCCGGTGCTGTTGGCGTCGGCCGAAGAAGCCAGCGCGCACGACGCGCTGATCGCCGACCTCGACAAGGCCTGCGGCGGCCGCGCGATCTGGCGTGCGGCGGCCGTGGCATAATATTTGGCTACCCGGATCGCTGCTCGCAGCGGACCCAGAATCCGGGCGGTTAGCTCAGCGGTAGAGCACTGCCTTCACACGGCAGGGGTCGCAGGTTCGAACCCTGCACCGCCCACCAAGGTTCATCATAAGAATCAACGATTTACGCCACCCGAGCGGTGGCGTTTTCGTTTGTGGTGTGCAAACCCGTCAACGATCGAGCAGGCCAGCTCGCCCAGGCCGCGGACACGACGATCAGCGCCCCACCGGCCCATCCGGCCACGCTGAGCCGCTCCCCGAGCCACAGCGCGGCGACCAGCGCGCCGAACAGGGGCTCGCTGCCCATCAGCAACGCGACCCGGCTCGGGGAGCTGCGCACCGCGGCGTAGTTCTGCACGAAGAACGCGAACACGGTGCAGGCCAGCACCAGCCAGGCGATTGCGCCCCAGAACGCGGGCGCGGCCGGCCAGGGCGACCAGCGGCCATGTCCGGCGAGCATCGCCAGGGCCGCGGCGCCGGCCGCGATCACGCCGGACTGCAACGCCGTCAACGTCGCCGCCGGCATCGCGCGCAGGCCGACCAGCCGGCGCGTAAGGCAGACCATGATCGCTCGGAGCAGCGCGGCGGCCAGTATCAGCGCGTCGCCGCGGCCGATCGCGATGTCGATGGGCGCGCTCGCCGCCAGCAACGCCGCGCCCAGCGCCGACAACCCCGCCGCCGCGAACACGCCGCGCGCGGGTCGGCGCGCGAACATCGCCCATTCGACCAGCGGCGTCAGCGCCACGCACAGGCTGATCAGGAACGCCGCGTTGCCGGCGCTGGTGAGCGTGACGCCGAAGGTCTCGCAGACGAAGATCGCGAGCAGATTTGCGCCCAGCAGGCCGGCCGAGGCGAGGCCGGCGCGGCCGTCACGACGCAGCAACGGCCTCAGCGCGGGCAGCAGGATCAGGAACGTCAGCCCGAAGCGCAGCGCGATGAACTGCAGCACAGGCACCAGCAGCGTCGCCTGCTTGGCGAGCGCGTAGCTGCTGCCCCAGATCGCGGCCACCAGCAGCAGCAGCAGGTCGGCGACACTGCTCATCTTCTTCGCATCCATGGGTCGTCTCGTCAAGAGGGATTCGGTGAGGCGGAAATCATCGAACGCAGCGCCGTGCGGCACTAGCCCGGCGCCCGGAACAGGACTCTTGCGCCGTGGGAACGAATGCCTTCATCGACGTGCTGCCCGAGATGGTCACCTTCGCGCGCGTCGCGGCGCTGGGCAGCTTCTCCGCAGCCGCCGCGCAGCTGGGGCTGACGCCGTCCGCCGTCAGCCGCCAGGTGACGCGGCTGGAGAAGGCGCTCGGCGTGCAGCTGATCCAGCGCACCACGCGCCAGCTGCGCCTGACCGAGGCCGGCCTCGAGGCGTTCGCGAGCTGCAGCGATCTGGTCGCCGCCGCGCAGGCCACCCTTGACGTGGCGCAGCAGCACGCGCGGGCGCCTCGGGGCATCGTGCGGCTCAGCGCGCCGCGCGAGTTCGCGCGCAGCGTGCTGCATCCCCACGTGCTGACCTTTCTGCGCCGCTGGCCCGAGGTGGACGTGCAGCTGATCGTCGAGGACCACGACATCGACCCCATCCGCGAAGGCGTCGACCTTGTCGTGCGCATCACCACCGATCCGCCGCCCGGGCTGGCCGCGCGCACGCTGATGGAAGTCGACCAGGTGCTGTGCGCGACGCCGGATCATCTCGCACGGGCCGGCGTGCCGGCGCATCCACGCGACCTGCTCGCGCACCCCTGCCTGTACCTCGGCGAACGCGAGCACGACAACATGTGGCGCTTCCGCGTCGCCGACGACGAGGCGAGCGTGCGCGTGCGCGGCCGCTACATCGCCAACCACGCCGAGGTACGGCTCGAAGGCGCACTGGCCGGCCTCGGCATTGCCTGCCTGCCCAGCTTCATCGCGGCGCCGGCGCTGGACGACGGCCGCCTCGTACGCGTGCTCGCCGCCTGGGAAATCATCGCGCCCTACTGCGGCCGCGCGCTGCTGATGTATCCGCCCAGTCGCTTCCTGCTGCCCAAGTGCCGGGTGCTGATCGATCACCTCGCGGACGCGTTGTCGACGCGATAGGGGGCCGGGCTAGTGCTTCAGCCAGGCGCCTCGGTAGCGGCCGTGGCGCTGGCGCACGGACAAGCAGGTCCGCAGTCGGATGGGTTCCGCTAGCGCTTCGGGCTTGGAACGTGCTGGTCGAAGAGGAGCGTGTTGCCGTCGGGGTCAGTCACCTGGAAGTACGCAGGCCCCTCGGTCGTTTCGTCCGCCTGGGGCGCAATCGTGAGACCGCGCGCCTTCAAGGTGCGTTGCAGTTCCCGCACGTCCTGGAAGTCCTTCAAGGTCTCCTTGTCCTTCGTCCACCCCGGGTTGAAGGTCATGATGTTCTTGTCGAACATCCCCTGGAACAGCCCGATCCTCGCGTTCCCGTTCTGGAGGACGATCCAGTTCTGTTCGAGCTTGCCGCCGACCTCCTTGAAGTCCAGCTTCTCGTAGAAGGCCTTGGAGGCCCTGATGTCCTTGACGGCGAGGCTGATCGAAAAGTTTCCGAGATCCATGGTCTTCTTCTCCGTGGCTTGCGTGGTTCGAATGGTGGTTGTACCGACGATGGCGATCAAGGCCAAGCCGCCGGCGAGCGTGTGCTTGAGTGCTTTCATGCGAGATCTCCTGCAGGCGAGGGTCCGCCACTGGGCCGGCAACCCGGGCTCGCCTGGGCGCTAGGATGCCCGAGAACCGCCAACGCGACTTGCCACATCTTGCGAACTGACCCAGGCGCTCAGAGCGCCGAGACCTGCGCTGACGATCAGGGCTCGTCTTCTTCCGGCCACGGCTGCGCGCGTCCGCCCCGCTCCACGTAGAGCGAACCCGAGCGACCGCGGCGCTTGGTCAGCCAGAAGTTCCATTCCCGATCGCCCTTTTCGGCACGGAATTCGTATCGGCTCGTCCCACCGGAGAAGCCGGCCTGCACCTGGTTGGCGTCGGCCCACTCGGTGTAATGGAGGGCGATCGCCTCGAGCTCGCCGTCGGGCGCGAGTTCGAACTGGTAGATCACACGCTGCGCCGCAGGCCGCGTCAGCGTCAGGACACGCTGGCACGTCGAGCCGGGATAGATCGGCAGCCCGCCCAGCTCCGCGGACGTCGGCGGCGTGGTGCAGCGTTCGAAGCGCGCTTGTGATCCGGCCAGCAGGTTGCCGTCGACCCACATCCGGCCGCCATCGGCGCGGTGGGTGATCTGCACCTCGCGCACGCCGTTGATCTTGTGCACCTCGATCTGCGGGTGCGCCGCGATGAAGGCTTCGAGGTACGGCGGTGTGACCCACGGCATGTGCTCCCACGGGTCGGTGCGATCCAGTGCGTAGACGCCACCGACGCCGGCCCACGCCAGCGCCGTGCCCATGAACCCGATCAGGCCGATGTTGAGCCCATACTCAAGACCCAGCGACCACCGACGGCGCAAGACACCGAACGCCGGTGCGATGACCAGCGAAGGGGCGAACAGGAACATCGCACTCGGCAGTGCCAGCTGGCCGATGCGACGCCCCAGATCGCCCGGCGCGGGCACGGCGCCCAGCACCAGCCACTGCAACCCGGCCAGCCACAGCACCAACGCCAGCCAGAGCAACACGGCGCGTCGCGCCAGCTTCAGCGTCGACGGCGCGAGCCACGGCGTCGCGGCCTGCTGGCCTGGAGCCAGCGGCGCAGCGGGTTCTTCGTCATCGTGGGTGTCGGACATTCGGGTTATCGCCGCCCACGGCCTGACAGCCGGGGCAGTGTTGAAGGGTACGACAAAGGCGTGGGAACGACGCCGGAAGGCCAGGCCGTGGCGCGGTCACTCCAGCCGCACCGCGGTGTCGAACGTCCAGGTACGGCGGATCTCGATCACGTCGTAGTCGCGCGCCAGCGCTGGCGAGAACGCCGGGTACGGCGCGAGATCAAGCACGAGTCGGCGGATCGCAAGGTCGATCTCGGGCACGCCGCTGCCGACGACGAAGGTGACCGACTCGACCGAGCCGTCGCGACGTATCGCCACCGTCACGAGGGGGCGGGTGTGCGGGCGCTGCGCGAGCTGCCGCACGAGGTCGGGCGGGGCGTTGAGCTGCACACGCCGGGCCCAGGCCTCGGCATGCAGCACGAGCTCGGCATTGGCATCGGCCCGCCCCCACAGCCGGCCGCGGCGCAGCGGGCTCCACGACGGCGGGCGCGCATCGCTCTGGCCCTGTCGGCGGGCCTCGTCCTCGGCCTGGCGCGCCGCATCGCGCTGGGCCGCTTCCTCGTCGAGCTGACGGCCGATGGCACGCAGCACGGCCTCGCGCCGGGCCTCGCGTTCCTGGTCGGCCTGCAGGGCTTGTTGGCGGGCGGCGGCCTGTCGCGCCGCCTCTTGTCGCGCCGCCTCCTGACGCCCCGCCTCGCGCTCGGCCTGCAGGCGCTGCGCCTCGAGGCGGGCCACGCGTTGGCGCTCGGCCTCCGCACGCTCGGCCTCAGCGCGCTCGGCCTCCATGCGCTGCGCCTCGCGCCGCGCGGCCTCCGCTGCTGCAGCGGCGGCGAGCCGGGCCGCCTCCAGGCGTACTGCTTCGGCGCGTGCTGCCGCCTCGCGGCGTTCGGCCTCGCGACGCGCGGCCTGTTCCTTCTCGGCCGCCACGCGGGCGGCTTCGGCGCGCGCGGCAGCCTGGCGCTCAGCCTCCAGGCGCGCGGCCTCGCGACGCGCGGTCTCTGCCCGCTCGGCCTCGAGGCGGTGCGCCTCGGCCCGTGCCGCCTCGTCGGCCGCTTGCTGCTCCGCGCGTTGCCGGGCCTCGCGCTCCTGGCGCGCAGCGTCCGCGCTCGCTCGCTCGCGGGCGATGGCCGGATCGGGCAGCGGCGCCGACGCGACCGGCGCAGATGCCGCGGCCACGTTCTCAGGCAAAGCGGTGGGCGCAGGTATCGCGGCAGGCGACGCGGTGGCAACGATCTCGGGCGGTGGTGCCGGGGCGGGTGCCGGCGGGGGCGGCGGCTGAACCGGGATCGGCGCGGGTGCGGGTGCGGGTGCGGGTGCAGGTGCAGGTGCAGGTGCAGGTGCAGGTGCAGGTGCAGGTGCAGGTGCAGGTGCAGGTGCAGGTGCAGGTGCAGGTGCAGGTGCGGCCGTCGCTTCGGGCACCACGGCGGGCCGCGGCTCTGGCAGCTGCATGACCGGCGCCGTCACGGCCTCCGGAGCGGTCACAGGCTGCCGTGCCAATGCCAGTTCGGCCGTGGCGATCGTGCCCACTGCCGCCGGCGCCGGCGGCGAGGGCTCGACGACCGCCACCGCCCCGGCCGGATCCGGCTTCGGGTCCGGCAAGGGCTGCGGCCGCGGCAACTCGAGCCGCAGGCGCACGACCGGCACCTCCACCCGACGCTCCTGCCAGGGCCAAGCCAGGCCTGGCAGGCCGGCGCCGTCGCCGCCGAAGGTCAAGCCGGCCAGCAGTGCGTGCGCGGCCAGCGACCCGGCCAGCGCCGTGCCCAGGCGCCGGTGCTCCGGCGGCAAGAAGGCGCCCAGCCGCCGCAGCCGGCGGCCAAGCCGCGCCGGCGCGCTCTGGGGCGGGTCAGCGGGTCTCAAGCAGGCTCCGCCGGCCGCGCCCGATTGGCCCGTGCCCGCTCATCCCGTTGCTGCATCGCTCGCATCGGCACGATTGTCCACAGCATCTCGCGATGCGCCCCGCGGCGGCGTGACGGCAGCGCGCGCAAGCGCACGTCGGCCGCTGCGCGCCGGCGTCGTGCCTTTGCCCCCGGGCGCGGCCGGCCACCGCGGCGCTGTACCTTGCCTTAGAGTCAGGCGCTGCATCGCTACCCCTGGCTGGCGAACTTGCCGAATCGACATCGAATGGGTTTCAGGCTTGCACGCCGGCTCTCGCGCGCCGGCATCGTACTGGCGGCGATCGTTTCGGTCCTCGCTGCGGCCGGCTGGGTGGTGCTGTCGCAGCCGCAATTCGGTGCGCGCATGAGCGGGGCGCGGCTGGAGCGGGCGAAGGCCAATCCGCAGTACCGGGATGGACGCTTCGTCAATCTCCAGCCCGAGGCGCCGACCAGCGTCGTGGCGCTCGGCGACTACATCGTTCGCCAGTTCTCCGGCAACGAGGTGCGCGAGCCTCCGTCGCCGCTGCCGGTGCTGGCGGTCGACAAGGCGGCGCTGGTTGCCGCGCCCCCGCGCCGCGGCTTGCGCGCCTTCTGGATCGGCCACGCCAGTGTCTATGCCGAGCTCGACGGGCTGCGCGTGCTGCTGGATCCCGTGTTCGCGGAGAGGGTCTCGCCCGTGCGCATCGGCCCGCGTCGATTTCATCCTCCGCCGATCGCGCTGGCCGACCTGCCGCCGATCGACGCCGTGCTCATTTCGCACGATCACTACGACCATCTGGACATGGACACCGTGCGCCACCTGGCTGCGCGCGGCTCACGCTTCTTCGTCCCGCTGGGCGTGGGCGCTCATCTCGAACGTTGGGGCGTGCCGCCGGCGCAGATCGAGGAACTGGCCTGGTGGGAGGAGCGGACGCTCGGCGGCGTTCGATTCGTCTGCACGCCCACGCGCCACTACTCGGGGCGCGGCCTGCGCGATCGCAGCGCGACCTTGTGGTCGAGCTGGTCGGTCGTCGGCCCGCAGCATCGCTTCTTCTACAGTGGCGACACCGGCTACTCGACGCTCTTCCAGGATATCGGCTCGCGGCTCGGGCCCTTCGACATGGCCTTCATCAAGATCGGCGCCTATGGTCCCGGCGCTGCCTGGGTCGACATCCACATGCCCCCTGAGCAGGCCGTACGGGTCCATGGCGACGTGCGCGCGAAGCGCATGTTCCCGGTGCATTGGTCGACCTTCAATCTCGCGTATCACGACTGGGACGAACCGATTCGCCGCGCCGTGGCCGAAGCGCGTCGCACGGGCGTCGAGCTGGTGACGCCACGGCTTGGCGAGTGGGTGGATGCGGACCTTGCATTTGCGTCGACGCCGTGGTGGGAGGCGGTGCGATGAGCGCCGCCGGCAGCCAATGGCCGGGCAGCGCTGCGGCGTTCACACACCGACGCACAGTGACACACGCGATTGACGCGCCGTTTGCAGTGCCCGCCTACCTTGTGGACATGGTGGCGAAGCCGCCCGTCCCGAGGAGCACAAGATGAACGCTGGTTCGATGGTTGCGGATGGCTACCTGTTGCGCTTCCGGTCGTTGTTCGACGAAGGACGGGGCTTGTCCTTCCCGTGCGACGCGAAGGGCCACGTCGATCTCGACCATCTGAGCGAAGGTGCGCGCCGGAACTACTTCTATGCGCGCACCGTCATCGGCCGCGAGTTCTGCTTTCCGGCGGTCGAACCGAGCCTGCACTGACGCGGTACGCGGGCCTCAGGCGACCGACGTTCGCACCGCCTCGCGCACCAGTTCGTCGATGCGCGACGTGATCTGCGACAGCTCGGATGCCACCACCGAGAACTCGCGCCCTGACGCGTTGGACCGCGCGGCGACGATTTGTGCGTTGAAGGCAACGATGTGGGCCTGCTTGGCGATCGACTCGATGTCGCTCAACACGCCGCGCAACTGCTTCTTGGCCTCCGACGCGTGCCGCCGCGCCAGATCCTCGTAGATCTGCGTGATGTGGTTCAGCACCGTCAACAGCGGCGTCGCGCCTTCGACCAGCTCGTCGAGCAGCTGGGCGGCGCTGCGACGCCCGGCGTCGATGGCGTCTTGCGTGCGCTCGGCCAGATCGATGAAGTCGCGGATGACCTTGTCGCCGGCGCCGGCGCCGAAGTAGGCGTCGCGCAGTTCCTCGCAGAAGACACCCGGCAGATCGGCCGTGCCGTCGACGAGCGTCTGGTGTGCCTGGCGAAACGTCGCGAGCGCATCCTTGGACATCTGCAGCGCCGCCTTGCGGCCTTGCAGGGCCAGCACGGCGCACAGCACAACCCGCTGCGACGTGAAACGCCGCCGCCCGGAGAGATTGATCAACGTCCCGTAGACCTCGCCGGCCAGCAGCGAACGAGTGCCCGCCGCCCTAGCAGGGTGCAGCATGCGATTCCTTTCTTGAAGTTCTTCACGGCGATGCGCACCAGGGACGGGAATGCACAGCGCTGGGGCGGGCTGCTGCAGCTTCCGTGCCACTGGGCGGCGCGGGCTGGCCCTGCGCTATCGGTGGTGAGCGGTCATTTCGCGGCCGCCACGCGTTTGCCGGACAGCCAGGGGCCCGACTGGTCGGTCGCGTCCGCCGGGCCTCGGTACGACTCGTCGACGGCGAAGCTCGAGGCGTCGGCGCCGGCAACCGGCTGGCCGCGGTGCCACACATGCCGGGTGTCGGCAGCGTAGTCGCGGCCGAGCACGCGGACAGCGGCGGGGTCCGCGCCGCGCAGCGTCCGCACGACGGTGCGCGGTGGCACGTTCGCTTCGCGCAGGCTGTCGATGTCGCGATAGCCGTAGTAGGCGTTCGCGCGGTCACGGGCGTAGCCGGTGTCTCGCGTGTCGATCGCCTCGAAGCTCGGTCCGTGGCTGCCGGGGATCTCGGCGCGCGCGTAGTAGCCGCGCTGCGAATCGCGGCCGAAGTCGCCGTCCAGCGGTTGGAAGGTGGCCGGGTCCCGCGCCTTGAAGGGCACGCCTTCGGCGTAGACGCGCTGCCTGTCGCGCGAGTAGCCCTTGGCGATGGCGGTGTAGGTCGCGGGGTCTGCGCCGGCTATGCGTTCGATGCGCAGGTGCCGGATCGACCAGTACTCCTGGCCCTTGCGATAGGTATCGCAGTAGTAGACGTGGCTCTTGTCGCGGGCCTCGTTCCTGGAGACCACGACGAAGCTCGCGCCGTCGCTGTCGGCAACCGCCGCGCCGCGGTAGTAGCCGCGCAGCGCGTCGCGGGCGAAGAGCTTGTCCAGCGGCTTGAAGGTGGCCGGGTCCTGCGGCGTGAACGCGGTGTCGTCATGAGTCCATTGACCGCTGGCCTTGCGGTAACCCGAAGCGTCGCAGCCGGAGATGCCGAACAGGGCGAGCAGCAGCGTGAACAGGGGCGACAGACGGGACAGCATGCGCCACTGTCGCCGAAGACAGTCTCGCCGTCGTTTCACGGCCGGGGCCGCCGTGTTTCATGTGTTGTGCGAACGAACGAAACAAAGCGATGTCGGCGTTGAAATGCCGGTGCAACCGGCGCCGTCGAGAGTCGAGGCATTCCTCCTCTCCTTCAGGTGTTCGCATGTCTGGTTTCCCGGCTCTCTTCGTCGTCGCGCTCATCGTTGCCACCGGGTTCACGACCCCTGTGCGTGCACAAGCCTCGGAGGCGAGTGTCTTGTCGGCACTGCCGATCGGCGTCTTGTCGGCGGCTCCCGTCGCGGTTCTCGAGTCGGGTGCCATGCTCACGGTGATCGCGGTCGAAGCGTCCGCGGCCGGCACGACCTGGGTTCTCGAGCGTGCCGTCGACGGTGCGCGCATCTCGGTCAGGCTCGCAGGCAAGGCTTCGCTGGCCGTCGGCGCCAGCGTCGCCGTCTCGGCGATGGCCGCCGGCTGCGTGTTGTCGGCCGCCGGGCAGGCCGTGGCGTTCGTGCCGAACGAGATCGGCACTTCGATGCTCTACAACGAGCGGCTCACGCGATGAGCCGCCGCCGCACGATGCGCGCTTGGCTGCACCTGGGGCTGGTCGCGGCCGCGTGCCTGGCGGGCCCGGCGCATGCGGGGCGCGCCTGCGAAGAGAAGCCGGCCGATGCGCAGAACGTGGCCAGCGGCCTGGCGCTCGCGCTGTCGACCGCGCAGGCACTGGATGCCAGCGGCGCGACCGTGGTGCTGCTGGCGCGCGCGGGCCAGGATCTCGGCAAGTACGGCCTGACGTATTCGCACCTCGGCTTCGCCTACCGCGAGACAGTCGGCGGCAAACCGGCCTGGCGCGTGCTGCACAAGCTGAACCAGTGCGGCACGGCGCTGTCGGCGCTGTACCGGCAAGGGCTCGGCGAGTTCTTCCTCGACAACCCGCATCGATACGAAGCGGCTTTCGTCACGCTGGCGCCCGATCTGCAGGCGCGCCTGCTGCCGATCCTGAAAGACAACGCCCGCGTCGGCGTGCTGAACGAGCCGCGCTACAGCATGGTGGCCTATGCCTGGGCGCAGACCTACCAGCAGAGCAACCAGTGGGCGGTGGAGACGATGGCCGTGGCGGCGGAGCCGGCGGTCGTCGACCGCAAACAGGCGCAGGCCTGGATGCAACTCAAGGGCTATGAGCCGAGCACGCTGAAACTCGGCCCGCTGACGCGCCTGGGCGCGCGCACAACCGCGGCCAACGTGGCCTTCGACGACCACCCCAGCGACAAGCGGTTCACCGACCGCATCGAGACGGTGACGGTCGACTCGGTCTTCGCGTGGGTCCAGCGCAGCGGCCTCGGCTCGGCACCGGTGACGGTGCATGGCGACCGGCGATGACCGAGAATGGCGCCCACCGCCAACCGCAACCATCGACATGCTCTTGCCACCCCCCGCACCCGGCTCGCTGCAACGGCGGCAGCTCTTGCGCGGTGCGCTGGGCGCCGCGCTGCCCACGCTGGCCTGGCCTGCGGCGGCCGCAGCGTCCAAGTCCTTGCTGGTGGGCGGCCTGCCGGTCACGTGCAACCTCACGCTGCCGGTGGCCTGCGTCGCCAGGGCCGCGGCCAACGCGGCGGCCGGGGGCGCCGGACCGCAGTTCGAGTTCGAGTACAGCCGCTACAACGGCTGGCCCGAGATCAAGGAATCCTTGATGGCCGGCCGCATCCAGGCGGCCTACATGCTGGCGCCGCTGGTCATGGACCTGGCGGACAAGAAGATCCCGGTGAAGATCGTGTCGCTGGGCCACCGCTCGGGCGCGGTCATCATGGTTCGCTCCGACTCGCCGTACCAGCGCTTCAAGGATCTGGCCGGCAAGCGCATCGCCATCCCCAGCCGCTTTGCGGTCGACTTCCTGTTCCTGCGCAAGATGCTGGCCCGCGAGGGCATGACGCCGAAGGACATCCAGATCGTCGAGATGGCGCCGCCCGACATGCCGGCCGCGCTGTATGCCAAAGCGGTGGACGCCTATTGCACCGGTGAGCCCTTCGGCGCAGCGGCGCAGCGCGCCGGCTATGCCCGCACGCTGAGCATGACGCGCGACGAGTGGCGCAACTACATCTGCTGCGTGCTGACCGTGCGCGAAGAGCTGATTGCCGAGAACCGGCCGTTGGTGCAGGACCTCGTCAACCACGTGCTCGGCGCCGGCCAGTGGCTGGACCAGAAGCAGGACAATCGCAACAAGGCGGTGGCCATCGCCGCCGGGCGCAAATACTTCAACCAGGATCCGAACATCATCCGCTTCGTCATGGAAAATCCGGTCGACCGCGTGACCTATGGCGACCTGCGCATGATCCGCACCGAGTTCGAAGAGCTGATGCAACTGTCGATCGAAGCCGGCACCATCAAGAATCCGATCGCCTACGAGAAGTACATGGACGAGAGTTTTGCCAAGGCGGCACGGGCCACCGCCATCCCGCTTTGACTTCGCTTCGACCGCTGGACCCGAGATCCTTCGTGCGCATCGTTCGTGCCTTGCTGATGTTGCTGTCGCTGGCCACTGCGGCCTGGGCTGCGGCGGCGCCTGCCGCCCTGAAGGCGGGTGTCTTCGAGCCGCCGCGCCAGGCGCCCGAGTTCGCACTGCGCGGCTCCGACGGCAGCGAGCTGACCCTCGGCCGCTACCGCGGCAAGGTCGTGCTGCTGTCGTTCGGCTTCACCCACTGCGCTGCGGTGTGCCCCACCACGCTGGCGACGCTGGCGCAGGCACGTGCCGCGCTGGGCGCTGCGGCCAGCGCCGTGCAGGTGGTGTTCGTCACGGTGGACCCCGAACGCGACAGCCCGGCCCAGCTGAAGGCCTATCTCGCCGCGTTCGACCCGAGCTTCGTCGGCGGCGCCGGCCAGCCGGAGCGGCTGGCGGCCATGCGCAAGGACTACGGCGTCGTGGCCCGCAAGGTGCCGATGTCGGGCGGCTACGCGGTGGACCACACGTCGTCGATCTTCCTGATCGACCGCGAAGGCAAGCTGCGCGCCATGATGCCTTACGGCCGCGCGGCCCAGGACTTCGTGCACGACGTCCAGTGGCTGCTCGCGAATTGACGGCCGCCGATGCGCATCGGCGGCGCCATCGTCGTGCGCGTCCTGTCGGCTTTGCTGGCCTGGATGGCCTTGGCGCCGATCGAAGCCGAGTCGCGCGACGAGCTGTTCGAGATCCCGGCTGGCACCTGGGCCCGGCGCATGGCGGGCGACAAGGTCGAGATCCTGCCCGATACGATCCGCCTCACGCTGGGCCTCAACGACGTGCTGCTGCTGAAGAACCTCGACGACGTGCCCCAGGTGTTCGGGCCGGTGCTGATCATGCCGGGGCAGAGTTTCCGGCTGCCGTTCGAGACGGCTTCGACCTACAGCTTCGCGTGCACCGCGCACGCCAGCGGGGCGATGAACGTGATCGTCGAGCCCGGCCCCGCACCCGGCTGGCCGGCGCTGCGCTGGCGTGCCCGGCAATGGCTGCGGCGCGTCGCGTGAGGCCGGCCGGGTGAGCCGCGCCGTCGGCCGGCTGAAGCGCATCGCACCGCCGCTGGCGGTGCTGTGCGGCGTCATCGCCGTCTGGTGGGCGCTGGTCGCGTACACCGCCAGCGCGATCTTCCCGACGCCGTGGCAGGTCGTCACCGGCGCCTATGAACTGGCGCAGGACGGCACGCTGTGGGAGCACATCGGCGCTTCGCTCTTCCGCGTCGGCGTCGGCTTCGGGCTGGCTGTGCTGGTGGCGGTGCCGCTGGGCCTGTGGATGGGTTGGGTCGGCGGCGCCTACCGCACGTTCAACCCGATCTTCCAGATGCTGCGGCCGATCTCGCCGATCGCCTGGATTCCACTGGCCATCCTGTGGTTCGGCGTCGGCGACATGTCGCCGATCTTCCTGATCTTCATCTCGTCGGTGTTTCCGATGATCGTGCAGACGACGGCCGGCGTGCACACCATCGAGCGCCGCTACCTGCGCGCGGCGGCGAACTTCGGCGTCTCGCGCACGGTGTTGTTCCGCCAGGTCGTGATCCCCGCCGTGCTGCCGGAAATCATCGTCGGCATGCGCATCGGCGTCGGCGTGGCCTGGCTGGTGGTGGTGGCCGCCGAGATGATCGCGCTGCGTTCGGGCCTGGGCTACCTGATCATGGACTCGCGCAACGCCGGCAACCGCTACGACCTGGTCATCGCCAGCATGATCATCATCGGCATCATCGGCCTGCTGCTCGACAGCAGCACGCGGCTGCTGGAGCGACTCAAACCCGTGAGATGGCGCTATGTCCGCTGAGAAGATCGTCGTCAGCGGCATCCGCAAGAGCTTTGCTTCGGGCAAGGCAACGCTGCCGGTCATCGGTGGCGTCAGCTTCAGCGTTGCCGACGGCGAATTCGTGGCCATCGTGGGGCCGTCGGGCTGCGGCAAGTCGACGCTGATGAACATCGTCGCCGGCTTCGAGCGCCCGGACGCGGGCAGCGTGCTCGTCGGCGGCGCGGAGCAGACGGGGCCCAGCCCGAAAGGCATCGTGATCTCGCAGCATGGCTCGGTGTTTCCGTGGCTGACGGTGCAGCAGAACCTGATGTTCGGCCTGAACGGCGATGGACATGGTGACAAGGCGGCGCTGGCCGATCACTACGCCGCGATGGTCGGCCTGAAAGGCTTCGAGGCCAGCTATCCGCACGAATTGTCCGGCGGCATGCTGAAGCGCGCCGAACTGGCGCGCGCCTTCGTCGTGAAGCCCGACATCCTGTACATGGACGAGCCGTTCTCGGCACTGGACGCGCTGATGAACCTGCGCATGCGCAACGAGCTGCTGCGCATCCTCGGCGAAGAGCGCCACACCGTGCTGCTGATCACGCACGATGTCGAGGAGGCCATCTACATGGCCGATCGCATCATGGTGCTGTCGGCGCGGCCGACGACGATCCAGGCCAGCTTCGAGGTCGACCTGCCGCATCCGCGCAAGCTCTCCAGCCCGCAGGCGCAGGCCCTGCGCGAAGCGATCCTGCAGGAGCTGGGGCTGTAGGGCGAAGATCGACTATGCTCTCGGCCGCGGAAGGCCGACACCCGGCCTTTCGAAACACAGGCGCCAAGACAATTTTCCAGATGTCGATCGATCGCACTGATTTAAGGATAAATCAATGAGAGCGCCGATCGAACCCTTCCTTCAGGTTTGGACATTTCCATGAGATTCACCGACGGACAATGGATGCTGCAACCCGGGGTTGCCGCGCACTATGCGACCGAGGCCTATGCAGTGGAGGTGCACGACGACAAGCTCGTGATCCTGGCCACCACACGCCCGATTCAGCACCGGGGTGACACGCTGCAGGGGCCGACCTTGACCGTGACGCTGAGCTCGCCGATGGCCGGCGTGATCCGTGTCAGCGTCGAGCACTTCGCGGCGTCGCAGCCGCGCCGCCTGGGCGTGCCGATGCCGGGCGCGGGCCGGCCGCCGGTGCACATCGAAGATGGCGAGACCCGTGCCACGCTGACATCCGGCGGCCTGTCGGTCGATGTCCGCAAGAAGGGTGGCTGGGGACTCGTCTTTCGCGAAGGCGAGCGCATCCTGACCCGCAGCGACTGGCGCGGGCTGGGCTATGTGCAGTGGCCGGGCAAGGGCAACTTCGTGCACGAGCAGCTGTCGTTGGCCGTCGGCGAAAACGTCTACGGCCTGGGCGAGCGCTTCACGCCGTGGGTGAAGAACGGCCAGGTGGTCGAGAACACCAACCGCGACGGCGGCACCGCCTGCGAGCAGGCCTACAAGAGTGTTCCCTTTTACCTGACCAATCGCGGCTATGGCGTGCTCGTGAACGAAGCCGGGCCGGTGTCGTTCGAGGTCGGCTCGGAGAAGGTGGCGCGGGTGCAGTTCAGCCGCGAAGGCGAGAGCCTGGACTACCTGGTGATCCAGGGCCCGACGCAGAAGGACGTGGTGCAGCGCCTGACGGCGCTGACCGGGCGCGCCTCGCTGCCGCCGGCGTGGTCTTTCGGACTGTGGCTGACAACCTCGTTCACGACGAAGTACGACGAGGCCACCGCGACCTCGTTCATCGACGAGATGAAGCGGCGCGAACTGCCGCTGAGCGTGTTCCATTTCGATTGCTTCTGGATGCGCGAATTCCAGTGGTGCGACTTCGAATGGGACCGCCGCCAGTTCCCGGATCCAGCCGCCATGCTGAGCCGCCTGCACGCGCGCGGGCTGAAGATCAGCCTCTGGATCAACCCGTACGTCGCGCAGAAGTCGCCGTTGTTCGCCGAGGGTGCGCGAGAAGGCTATTTCCTGAAGCGCCCGAACGGCCTGGTCTGGCAGACCGACCAATGGCAGCCGGGCATGGCCATCGTCGACTTCACCAACCCGGCGGCCGTGGCCTGGTACCAGGGCCACTTGCGCCGGCTGCTGGCCATGGGCGTGGATTGCTTCAAGACCGACTTCGGCGAGCGCATCCCGGACACGGGCGTCGTCTACCACGACGGCTCCGATCCCGTGGAGATGCACAACCTCTACGCGCTGCACTACAACGAGGCCGTCTACAACCTGATCGCCGAGGTGCGCGGCCGTGACGACGCGGTCGTCTTCGCGCGTTCCACCTATGCGTCCGGCCAGCGCTTTCCGGTGCACTGGGGCGGCGACTGCTGGTCGACCTTCGAGTCGATGGCGGAAAGCCTGCGGGGCGGCCTGTCCCTCACCAGCTGCGGCTTCGGATTCTGGAGCCACGACATCGGCGGATTCGAAGGCAATCCGCCGCCTGCCGTGTACAAGCGCTGGCTGCAGTTCGGCCTGCTGTCGTCGCACAGCCGGCTGCACGGCAGCAGCTTCTACCGGGTGCCGTGGCTGGTGGACGAAGAAAGCTGCGACGTCTTGCAGGCCTTCACCCGCCTGAAGCACCGGCTGATGCCCTACCTGTACGCCAAGGCCATCGAAGCCGTGGAGACGGGCGTGCCGATGATGCGGTCGATGGTCATGGAGCACCCGCACGATCCGGCCTGCGCCACGCTGGACCGGCAGTACCAGCTGGGCGAAGCGCTGCTGGTGGCGCCGATCTTCAACGAGAGCGGCGAGGTGGATTTCTACCTGCCTGACGGACTCTGGACGCATCTGCTGTCCGGCCAGACCCGAGCCGGCGGCCGCTGGTATCGGGAGCAACACGACTTCCTGAGCCTGCCGCTGTACGTCGCGGCCAACACCGTGCTGCCCTGGGGCAACGAAACCGAGCGGCCGGACTATGACTTTGCGCAAGGCGTGACGCTGCGCGTGTTCGCGCTCGCCGACGGGGCGACGTCGGCCTTCACGGTGGCTTCGCAGCAGGGCAGCGTGGCGGCGCGCGGCACCGTCAGCCGGCAAGGGCAGTCGTATACGGCAACGGTGACCGAAGGGGCGTTGCAGGCCTGGAGCCTGGAAGTCGACGGACGGCGCAGCCCCGTGCAGGCGGCGTCGGCTGCGCTGACCTGGGTCGCCTAGCCGGGGCTTCGGACCTTGTTGCTCAGGCTGGCCGCCGCGCTGTTGCTGCTGGCTTCGCTGTGCGGCCATGCCGCGCCTTTGCCGGCGCGGCAAGTCGTGTCGCTGAACGAGCACTGGCGCTTCCTGCGTGAAGACGTCAGCGCCGCCAGCCAGGCCGACTTCGACGACGCACGCTGGGCTGCGGTCAAGCTGCCGCACACCTGGAATGCCGACGATGGCGAAGGCGGTGGCGACTACTACCGCGGCGCCGGCTGGTATCGCCGTGGGCTGCACCTGCCGCCCTCGGCGGCACCGCGGCGGTACTACCTGGAGTTCGATGGCGCCGCGCTGACCGCCGACGTGTGGATCAACGGCCAACACGCCGGCCGGCATGCGGGCGGCTATGCCGCGTTTCGCTTCGACGTCACCGGCTGGCTGCATGCCGGCGACAACAGCATTGCCGTCCGTGTCGACAACGCCGTGTCCAAACAGGTGGCGCCGCTGGGCGGCGACTTCACGGTCTTCGGCGGCCTGTATCGCGGCGTGCAGCTGATCAGTGTGGCGCCCGTTCACATCGACCTGCTCGACGACGGCGGGCCTGGCGTGTATGTCAGCGCCAGCGATGTCTCACGCCACAGCGCGCGGCTGACGATCCAGACCCGGCTGCGCAACACCGATGCCGTCGCGCGGCGCCTGCAACTGCGCTTCAGCCTGCGCGACGCACGCGGGCGACTGGTGCAACGCATCCGTTCCTCGTGGGACGCGGCGCCGGACAGCACGCAAACCGTCGAACAGCAACTGCGCGTAAAGCAACCGCATCTGTGGCAAGGCGTTCACGATCCCTACCTGTATGCGCTGACCGTCGAGGTGCTGGATGGGGTGCGGACAGTCGACCGCGTCACTACCACCCTCGGCGTGCGCCAATTCGCCATCGACGCCGATCGCGGCCTGCTGCTGAACGGGCAGCCTTATGCCGTGCACGGCGTGAACCTGTTCCACAGCGGCAGGCCGGGCCAGGGCCTGGCGGTCAGCCCGCCGCAGATCGACGAAGACTTCCGCATTCTCGAAGCCCTGGGCGTCACGGGCGTGCGGCTGGTGCACTTCCAGCACCCGCAACGCGCCTACGACAACGCCGACCGTCTCGGCTTCGTGGTCTGGACCGAGATCCCGCTCAACGCCGCAATGGATGACAGCGACGGGTTCCGCGTCAACCTCACGCAGCAACTGCGTGAGCTGATCAAGCAGAACTACAACCACCCGGCCGTGTTCATCTGGGGCCTGGGCAACGAGGTCTACCGCTCGGACGCGGCCAGTCACGCGCTGCTGGCGCAACTGCACCGCACCGCGAAAGAGCTGGACCCGCAGCGCCTGACCAGCTACGCCCATTGCTGTGCCGCCGACGACGACGCGCAGGCCACGCAGACCGACGTCGTCGGCTACAACCGCTACTTCGGCTGGTACGACAAGGAGCTGACCGACATCGGGCCCTGGGCCGACGGCGTGCATGCCCAGCAGCCCCGGCGCGCCATCGCCTTGAGCGAATACGGCGCCGGCGCCAGCGTGCTGCAGCAGCAAGACCCGCCCGCGCGGCCGGTGCCCAACAGCCGCTGGCATCCCGAGCAATACCAGGCGCTGTTCCACGAGGCGTATTGGCAACAGATCAGCACACGCCGCTACCTGTGGGCCAACTTCGTCTGGGTGGGTTTCGACCTGGCCTCTGCCGGCCGCAACGAAGGCGATCGTCCCGGCATCAACGACAAGGGCCTGGTGACCTACGACCGCCGCACGCGCAAGGACGCCTACCACTGGTACCGGGCGAACTGGAGCCGGCGGCCCATGGTGTACATCGCCAACCGGCGCGCCACGCCGCGGCGCGAAGCGCGCGCCGACATCAAGGTCTACACCAACACCGAGCGCGTGACGCTGCGCGTCAACGGCGTCGCCTGGCCCGTGCAAACGGTTCTTGATCGACGGGTCACATGGCCGAACGTCGTGCTGCGAAACGGCGTCAACCGGCTCACGGTGACCAGCGATCGCGGGCTCACGGATTCGATCGACTGGGTCGTGACGGCGCCGAAGGAATGAGCCGGGGCCGAGGGGTCCGGCACGAGCCGGTCGATCTGCGATGACATCAAAATGGCATCGGGAGGAAAACATGCTGAGAAATGCAGGATGGCTCGCCCGGTGCGCCGGGCCCTGGCTGGCTAGTGTGCTGGTTGCGGTATCGGGCGCTGCGGCGACTGCGCAGCCGGTGAAAGAAGAACCGGTGCCGGTGGAGAGCTTCTTCGCCTGGCCCGACATGAGCGACCTGCTGCTGTCGCCGTCGGGCCGCTACGTATCGGTGCTGGTTCGGGGCCCCTTGAAGAACAATGCGCTGGCGGTCATCGACCTGGAGCAGAGCCAGGAGTCGCGCGCGATCGTCACCTACAAAGACGCCGACATCGAAGACGTGCACTGGGTCGGTGACGACTGGCTGGTCTACACGCTGCAGGATCCGATTGCCGGCAGCGGCGAACGCAAGATGGCGCCCGGGCTGATCAGCATCCGGCGCACGGGCGGCGACCCGCGCGTTCTGGTGAAGTTGCGCGGCAACCCATTCATCAACGCAGACCCCATCGGCGTGGACCGGCGGCTGGACTACAACCACATGCTGCTGTTCGTGCCGCAGGATGGCAGCCGCGATGTGATCGTCGGCGAGATCACGTTCAGCCGCGAGGGCCATATCGACGCCTTGCTGCCGAAGCGCCTGAACGTCGAGTCGGGGCGTTCGCGCGACATCGACGTCGGCACGCCCGGCAAGGTGAGCCGCTGGCTGTTCGACGCCGACGGCAAGCCCCGGCTGGCCGCCTACGCAGGCGACGGCCGCCTGAAGGTGCGCTGGCGCGACCCCGGCACGGAGCAGTGGACCCTGCTGCTCGATGCCGACTGGCTGCAACCGGCCTGGCAACCGCTGGCCCTGGATGCTGCGGGCACGCTGTACGTCACCGATGCACGCGGTGCCGGCGGTACCAACGTGCTGTCGCGCTACGACTTCAGCGCGCGCGCCCCGGCTGCCAAGCCCGCTGTCGCGGTGCCCGGCTTCGACTTCAGGGGCTCGCTGGTCAGCGAGTACGAAGGTGGCCGCGCGCTGGGCGTGCGTGCGGATGCCGAGAGCGAGGTCACCGTCTGGTTCGACCCCGCCATGAAGTCAGTTCAGGACGAGGTGGACCGCCGCCTGCCGGGCCGCGTGAACCGCATCAGTTGCCGCCACTGCGACACCGACGAGCGCACCGTGCTGATCCAGTCCTGGTCCGACCGGGACCCCGGCACCTACTTCGTGTGGCGCGGGCGTCAGGGCAAGCTGCAGGCCATCGGCCGTCGCATGAAGGCCATCGACCCGCGCCGCATGGCCCAGCTGTCCTTCGAACGCATCAAGGCGCGCGACGGGCAGGACCTGCCCGTGTGGATCACCGAACCGAAGCGGGCCGACGGTGCACCGCCACCGCCGGCCGTGGTGCTGGTGCATGGCGGCCCGTGGGTGCGAGGAGGCTCCTGGCGCTGGCACGAGCTGCCGCAGTTCCTGGCTTCGCGCGGCTGGGTCGTCATCGAACCCGAGTTCCGCGGCAGCACCGGCTACGGCAACGAGCACTTCCGCGCCGGCTGGCGCCAGTGGGGCCAGGCGATGCAGGACGACCTGGTCGACGCGGTGCGCTGGGCCGCTGCCGAGAAGCGTATCGACCTGCGGCGCGTCTGCATCGCCGGCGGCAGCTACGGCGGCTACGCCACGCTGATGGGGCTGGTGCACGACCCCGATCTCTACCGCTGCGGCGCGGCCTTTGCGGCGGTGAGCGAGCCGATGCGCATGCTGGAAGGGAGCTGGTGGTGGCGCGACGACCTCAGCGACGACTGGCGCGGCTACGGCCTGCCCACGTTGCTGGGCGACCCCAAAGCCGATGCCGAGATGCTCAAGGCCGCGTCGCCGCTGCAGCAGGCCGCGCGCATCAAGGCGCCGGTGCTGCTGGTGCATGGCGAACTCGACCGCCGCGTGCCCATCGTGCATGCCCGCGAGATGCGTGACGCGCTACGCAAGAACGGCCAGGAGCCGGAATGGCTGGTGTTCCCCGAAGAAGCGCACGGCTGGAAGAAGCTCGAGAACCAGCGCGCCTTCGCGCTGCAGCTGGAGGCCTTCCTGGCGCGGCACCTGAAGCCGTGACGCGTGTGCGCGCCATGCGTCAGTGGCAGGGTTGACTCAGAAACTGTGCGAGGTATTCGACCTCCGTGAGGAGCAGGCCCACCGCCTTTCGACGTTCGTCGACACGATCGGGATCTTCGATCGTCTCGGGTTGCCATCGACCGGCCTGGCACGAAACCTGGGTGCCGTAACGCTGCGGCTTGCGATCGAACTGCAAGGCGATGCGGTCATGCATGCGCGCAAAGTCCTGCACATCCACCTCGCCGGCGGCGACCAGCGGTTCGATACGGCGCAGCACGTCGCGCATCAGTTCGGGGTCGTTCACGGCGTGCTGCGCGATCAGGAAGGCCGCCTTGGAAGCGTCTACGCCGACCTTCGACCGAAGGAACCATCCGTCCTTGGGCAGGATGCGCTTGAGTTCGGCCTGGTTGTTCAGATCGCGGGCATTGATCTCCGACCAGACGGCGTTTTGCGCTGCCAATTGCTGCACCGCCGGCAACACCGAGAAGTCGATGCCGGTGGCCGCTTGTCGACCCGCCTGATCCACCGCTCCCAGGCGCTCCAGGCGTTCGCGGTCATCGGCGGGTGCTGGCAGTTTCGCCTGCTCGGCATCGGTCTTGGCAAAGGCCTGGTGGACCGGGGCAATCAAGGCCAGCGCCGCGGCCAGCGCCGGCTGGGACGCCGTGGTCGGCATGCCGGTATAGGCCAGCGCGTCAAAGCCGTCGAGCAGCGCAAGACCCAGCTCCCCGCTGACCTGGCCAGATGCGGCCACGCTCCGCGCGTGGGCGGCGCCGGTGCTGACGCCCTCTCCGCATTCGTTGCCCCGGCAATACCAGGCCTTGCCGCCGACGCCGCCGACCAGGTTCACGCTCACGACCTGTTCGGCAGGAAGCCGGCTCGCCGCCGGGCGAAGACGGGGGTCGTTGACGTACGCGGGAACGGTCTTCGCCGCATGCAAGTTGCCCGACAAGACCATCACCCACGCCCGAGGGTTCGCCTCGGCGATGCGCGTCACCTGGCGCGCCATGTTCGCGTCAGGCTCCTCGCCCGGACTGAAGCGGCCGTACAGCATCTCGACGCCGACGATGCGGCCCGCCTGTTTGAGCCGGCGCAGGTGTTCGGCCAGCGCCAGCATGGCCTGGCTGCTGCGCCCGTCTTGCGTGGGGTTGCTCCACCCCTGGCCCATCAACAGGAAGGCCTGGTCCTTCTCGGTACCGCCCATGGCCAGATAGGCGTTCCAGTGGATCTCTTCGTAGCCGCGCTCCAGCAAAACGACCACCGGTTGGCCCGCGGCGCCCGCCGCGCAGACCATGTCGCCGAACAGGGCCGGCATCTCGTTCGTGCCGTGCACTTCACCGGCCCAGACGATGCGGGCCCGGGGCTTGGCGAACAGGGCCTCGACACCTGGGATGTCGGTGCACGTTGCCGGTGGGGCGGGCCTCGGTGCCTGGTCGTTGTCTGCCGCGACCGCGGCGGTGTTGAAGACGGCAGCCGCGACGAGGATCAGAAGCGCAGCGTCGATGCGCAGACTACTGCGCCGCATTGACGATGGCGCTGACGAGCGCCGGGTAGACCTGCTGGCCGGTGGCGCGATTGAAAAGCCCCATGCTGTTGTTGCCGGTGCCGCCGTTGTCCCAGTAGACCGGCACCAGGCCGCGGGTGAAGGCGGCCTGGGTGATGTACTGGTCCCAGGCCTGGCGGTATTTTTCGGCCCCGGAAATGTCGGTGCGCGAGATGGCGCCGTACTCGCCCAGGATCACCGGCACGCCCTTGTCGACGAAGCGTGTCTTCATCTTCTGGAACTGCGCGTCCACGTACGACTCGTTGGCCCAGGCCTCGGTGGCCGTGGCGTCGGGGGCGCCGGCGCCCCACTGCCAGATGCTGCTCGAAGCGTTCAGCGTGAAGTTGTAGGGATCGTAGTAGTGCACCTCCATCATCAGCCGGCTGGTTGCCGTGTCGGTGGGCAGGGTTGCGGACTTGTCGGTGTAGTCGATGCTGGTGTTGAAGCCTTGCACGATCAGGTGGCGCACCGCGTTGTTGCCGCCGGTGGCGCGAACCGCGTTGACGAAGACCTGGTTGAAGCCGTTCTGCACGGTGGTGTGTTCCGCCGTGGGCGCGCCGTAGTCGCCTTCGACCATCACCTCGTTGGTGCCGGCGAACAGCAAGGTGTCGTCGTAGTTCTTGAAGTTGCCGGCGATCTGCGTCCACAGCTTGGCCAGGCGCGCATTGGCCGCACTCTGGTTGGCGTAGGTGGGCTGCAGCCAGCCGCCGTCCCAGTGCACGTTGATGATGGTGTACAGGCCGGCCGCCCTGGCGTAGTTGACGACCTCCGTCACGCGCGCCATCCAGGTGCTGCTGATGTTGTAGTTCGCATCGGCGTACTGGCTCCAGGACACGGGGATCCGGATGCTCTTGAAGCCCGCGGTCTTGATGGCGTTGACCAGCGCCTGCGTTGTCGCCGGGTTGCTCCAGGCGGTTTCGCCGCCGGTGGCTTCCAGCGAGTTGCCGAGGTTCCAGCCCGCGCCCATCAGCTTGGACAGCTGAAGGCTGGTGAGATCGCGCATGCCCGAGGTGCCGGCAGGGTCGACGCTGCCGGAACTCGCGCCGCCGCCGCTGCCGCAGGACGCAAGTGCGCCGAGAGACAGCGCCAGCGCGCAGACCAGGCGGGTGGCGAGTGAGCTTCTCTTCAAGATGTCTCCTGCTCGCTCACTTCGCGGCATTGACGATCGCCTTGATCGTCTTCGGGTAGGCCTGCAGCGTTGTCTTGCGATTGAACAGGCCCATGCTGTGGTCGGCCGTGGCCCCCTCGTCCCAGTACACCGGGACCAGGCCATGCAGCCAGGCCGAGCGCGCGACATACTGGTCCCAGTAGGTGCGGTAGGTTCCGGCAGGGTCCTTCGACAGCCGCGAGATGGCGCCAAACTCGCCCAGGATCACGGCCACGCCACGGTCGACGAAGCTGGTCTTCAGCTTCTGGAACTGCGCATCCACATAGCTTTCGTCGGCCCAGTGCTCGGGCGATGCCGAGGCGTCCACGGCGATGCTGCCCCACTGCCAGTACTTGTCCACCGTGCCGTCCCAATAGGTCGTGGCCAGGGTGAAGAAGTACGGGTCGTAGAAGTGCACCTCCATCATCATCCGCGCCGCCACCGTATCGACGGGCAGGACGGTGTAGGCCACGGCGTTGTCGACGCCGGTGCCATAGCTCTGCACGACCAGGTGGCGCGCCAGGTTGTTGCCACCGGTGGCGCGAACGGCGGTGATGAAGGTCTGGTTGAAGCTGTTCTGCACCGCGGCGTTTTCGGCCGTCGGCGGGTCGAAGTTGTTCGGCATGGCCACCTCGTTGGTGCCGGCGAACAGCAGCGTGTCGTCGAAGTCCCTGAAGTTGGTCGCGATCTGGGTCCAGAACTTGGTCAGTCGCGCATTGACCTCCGCCTGGTGGGCGTAGTCGGGCACCATCCAGCCGCCGTCCCAGTGGATGTTGATGACGACGTACAGGCCCGCCTTGCGCGCGTAGCTCACCACCTGCGTCACCCGCGCCATCCACGCCGGGCTGATGTTGTCGTCTGCGTCGGCGTACTGCTTCCACGACAACGGAATCCGCACGGTCTTGAAGCCCGCCGCGCGAACCGCGTTGAACATCGCCTGCGTCACGGGCGGATTGCCCCACGACGTTTCCGCCGGAGAGGCCTCGAGGGCGTTGCCCAGGTTCCAGCCCGCGCCCATCAGTTGCGAGAGTTGCACGCTGCCGAGGTCGCGCATGCCGGGCACGGTGACGGCGAAGCTGGCGGTGCTGGTCGCGCCGCAGCTGTTGACGTAGGTGGCCGCGGCGCTGCAACTGGCCTTGGCCGTGAGTGACACGGTCGCCGCCGAGCTGTTGAGTCCGCAGCCGCTCCAGCTCAGCGCGCCGCCGGCGGCGGCGGCAGGCTGTACGGCCAGCTGCAGCACGGTGCCGGCCGTCACGGTGGCCGTGCTGGCTGCGGACGAGGCACCGCCGTTGACGGCGATGGATGAACCCAGACTGCTGGCGGTGCACGCCGCGTTGGCGTGCAGGGTGCCGGCCAGCATGAGCAGGATCGGGATGTATTGAATCCGCATGGTGTTGTCTCCTCCAGTCTGGGTTGTCACTTCGTCTCGCCGGCGCCAGCGGCCTGCCTGCGTGGTCTTGCCATGCCAGCCACGGCAAAGAGGCCGGCCAGCAGCATCAGGCCGGGGGCCGGCTCGGGCACGGCGGAGATCGCCTGCGCCGAGGTCAGCAGCGACATCTGCGCGACGACCAGGTCCGTGGACGCGTTGTCCCAGGTCACGGAGAGCGTGTACGGGCCGTCGTAGCTGACCGAGAAGTCCGGGGTGTCGATCGCCTGGGCGTCTGCGCTGACGAAGTTCGTGCCCAGGTCGGCGTTCCACATCCCCAGGCTGGCCAGGGCCATCGCCGTGCCGCCGTTGCCGGCGGCCGACAGCGTGTCAAGCGTCAGCGTGACGAAGACCCGGGTTCGCGCGCCGACCATGAAGGCGGCATCCCACAGGCGGGCAGCGGCCGAGGCGGCTTCGCCGTTGCTGGCACTGGCGAAGGACCAGGCCGCGCCGGCGCTCGTCAGGTCGGCTCCGGAGAAACTGACGCCGGCACTGGCCGAGGCGTTGGCCGCGCTGACCGTGGCGACGCGGCTCGTGCCGATCCAGCCGCTGGACTCGTCATGTGCCGCGGCGTCGACGAGGTCGACCACGACGCCGGTGGACTCGGCCGTCGCCGGCCAGCCCGGCCCGGTGTTCTGCACGATCCAGGGCCAGTTGCCGGTCACCCAGGGCTCCGCGTCCAGCGCCGAGATCGAGACCGTGACGTTGGAGATGGAGACTTGCGCCGAGGCAGCGGTGGCCGCCTGTGCGGCCGGGACCGAAGCCCACGTGGCGACGGTGGTGGTCACGGCCCATGCCGTGCGCTGCAGCCAGGCGCGGCCGACGGGGTTCTGAGTCGTGACGGGTGGGTGTGCGTGAGCCATGGTGCTGAAGTGGGTTGGAGCCGAGGAAAACGACCATGCCCGAGAGGGCGTGGTCACTGGGGACGTTGGGAACTTTGGGGACTTTGGGACTTGGCCAGCACCACGACCACGATGGACTTGGCTGGCAGGTCGAAGCTCAGCTTGCCGGCCACCGGCTGTGCCGCGTACGGCGCCGGCACGATGGCCGCCGGGCGGTCAAAGGTGTTGTGCGTGTCCATCGCCGGGGCCGTCAGGACGCGGCCGGTGGCCGCTGTGTTCAGGTTGGTGACGACGCGCGCCGGGCGTTGCGGATCGAGGTTGACCAGCGCGATGTAGGTCGCGCCATCCATGCCGCGCGCCACTGAAACGTCGACGGCCGGCAGCACGATGTCGCCCTGCCGGTACTGCGGCGCCTGCAGCGTCGCCTTCAGCGGCGTCGCGCCCTGGAACGGCAGGTACATGTCGAACAGGTGGTAGGTCGGCGTCAGCAGCATGCGCTCGCCATCGGTCAGCACCATCGCCTGCAGCACGTTCACCATCTGCGCGATGTTGGCCATCTTCACGCGCTCGGTGTGACGGTGGAAGACGTCGAAGGTCAGCGCCGCCACCATCGCATCGCGCAGCGTGTTCTGCTGATAGAGGAAGGCGGCATTGCCGCCCGGCTCGGGGTCGTGCCACATGCCCCACTCGTCGACGAACAGCGCCACGCGCTTCTGCGGGTCGTGCTTGTCCATGATCCGGATGGTCTTGGCGACGTGCTCTTCCAGGCCCACGGTCACGTCCTGCAGCGTCTTGGCCCAGCGCTGGGCGTCGAAGCCCGCCGCCCGGCCCTTGGCTTCCCAGGGGCCGGGAACGGTGTAGTGGTGCAGGCTGAGGGCGTCCATGTCGTCCTTGGCCATCTGCATCATCACTTCGGTGACGCGCTCGTTGCCTTCGCCATCGCCCGAGGCCACGCGCTGCACCGGGGCCCTGAGGAAGGTGGCGTATTGCCGGTGCAGGTCGGCGGCGTACTCGGGGCGCATGTGGCCGCCGCAGCCCCAGCTTTCGTTGCCGACGCCGAAGTACTTCACCGGCCAGGGCTTGTCGCGGCCGTTGCGGCGCCGCTCGTTGGCCAGGCTCGACGCGCTGTCGGAGGTCAGGTATTCCAGCCACTGCGCCATCGCGCGCGGCGGCATCGAGCCCATGTTGCCGGCCATGTAGACGTCGGCGCCGATCATCTCGGCGAAGTCCATGAATTCGTGCGTGCCGACGCGGTTGTCGTCGGGCACGTTGCCCCAGACCTTGTTGAGCCGCACCGGGCGCTGCGCCGGGGCGCCGATGCCGTCGCGCCAGTCGTAGTCGTCGGCAAAGCAGCCGCCGGGCCAGCGCACCACCGGTACCTTGAGCTTGCGCAGAGCCGCAAGCACGTCGTTGCGCCAGCCGCGGGTGTTCGGAATCTTCGAGTCCGTGCCGACCCACAGGCCGCCGTAGACGCCGGTGCCCAGGTGTTCGACGAACTGGCCGTAGATCGCCGGCTCGATGCGCGGCCCGGCGGCCTCTTGCGTGACGGTCAAGGTCGCGTCGACACGGTCAGCCGCCGAGGTGGCCAACGGTGCGAGCGCGCAGACAAGCATGCAGGCTGCACGCAGCCTGCGCCACTCTGAGTTCATCTCGATCTCCGATCGAGGCAGCTATCTGGGTGATGTCTCATTTCAGTTGCTCCACCGTGCTTCGCGCGACCAGCGACGCCTGAAACGCCCGGCATGTTCGAACGACGGTTTGCGGCCCTTTGCAGTCGTTGGCGTGCGACCGCTCTTGCGTGCGTCGGTCGAGGCGGCAAAGCCGGCCCGGGCAGGCCCGCGGCGCTTAGCTTCGGCGGTCGGCCCCTGGGGGGGGCCGACTCCGCTGCGGTACTCGGATCTCCGGCCCGGCGGGCAACTCGCTTCGTTCGCTGCGCTCTCTGCGCTCAGACACTCCCGCCTCAAAGTCAGTTGACGAAG